>Ga0302170_10000248_pt1 | contig 21439 bp, 14 predicted proteins | sample I_Fen_N2_1_FD_193492 | JGI IMG/M metagenome (GOLD analysis project Ga0302170, IMG submission 193492) | Peat permafrost microbial communities from Stordalen Mire near Abisko, Sweden - I_Fen_N2_1 | ecosystem: Environmental > Terrestrial > Soil > Wetlands > Permafrost | place: Sweden: Abisko...
CGAAGCGGCTCCTTCGAAGGAGATCATCGAATTACTAAAAGACTTAGTGAGCGACCCTAAGAACCATATAACGATTTCGAGCGGCAGGGATCAGCAGACACTGACAAAGTGGTTCGGCGACTTGCCACTAACACTGGCCGGAGAACATGGCGCTTTTATCCGCGAGAATGGCATTTGGCGAAGTAACTTGATGGAAAAGGATTGGAATCCTCAAATTATCCACATCCTGACACGGATGGTAGAAAAAACACCGGGATCTTTCTTGGAGATGAAAAAGACGGCTTTGGTGTGGCACTATCGGAGGGTGGACTCGTGGACAGCAGCGCTACGCGAACAACAACTAATTAACTTACTACGTAACAAATGCGCACGCGAGGCATTGCAGATGGTTCGGGGAAATAAGATATTGGAAATCAAATCGATTGGCTGCGACAAGGGCTGGGTGGCAAAACGCTTGCAACAGGAGCGGATGCACGACTTTATCTTGGGTATCGGCGATGACACTACGGATGAGGATATGTTTCGGGCAATGCCTGATAGGGCATATACGTTGAAAGTAGGCGAGGTTTCTACTGCCGCGCGCTTTTATATAAAATCGCAAAGTGAGGTACTGCCCTTACTTCGGGCACTGCTTGAGAAAAAGGTGGATTGAACCTCATAACGGGTTATACTCTAAATAGAGGACATGTAAAAGGAGTTATTGCTTCTTGCTTTTTACACGTCCTCTTTTGGTATGATAAATTTTGAAGAAAGGCTTTTCAGCAGCTTAGCAATGTTTTGTTGCTTATTAATTTTTTTTACATGAATAATAAATTGTATCTCGCTATTTATTTGTAACTTGCACAAAAATAATTTTAAGCGATCTTCAACTTTTTTTATTAATTCCAATAGGCTACTAATACTGTTTTACTATGAAACTAATTATTATTTCAAATCGACTTCCTGTAAAAGCAGTAAGAAAAAATAACGTTATCACTTTCATTCCGAGCGAAGGTGGATTAACCACAGGGCTCTCCTCATTAAAGACCTCAATGGAAAAACATTGGATCGGCTGGCCGGGCATTTTCACAGACGATGAGGAGGAGAAAAAATCAGTTACCGAATACTTGAAAAAGTTCAACTATCATCCGGTATTTCTATCGAAAAAACAAATTGAGGAATATTACCATAAATACAGTAACAGCATAATCTGGCCACTCTGCCATTACTTCTTCTCACACATCAAATATGAAACTTCTTGTTGGGAGGTATATAAAGAGGTGAATTCTCTATTTGCACAGGTTGCTTTATTGGACATTGAGGATGACGATATTGTTTGGGTACAGGATTATCAACTGATGCTACTCCCGGGAATGCTAAGAGCCGGGAAAGCAAAAATCAGTATCGGCTATTTTCATCACATTCCTTTTCCATCGTACGAACTTTTCCGAATTCTACCCGAAAGAGCGGAAATTTTAAGCGGACTATTCGGAGCGGACTTAATCGGCTTTCATACGCCGGATTATATGCGTCACTTTATGAGCACTGCGGAAAGGGTTTTGAATGCAAAATTCAGCATCGATGAAACCTTATTTGAGAATCGAATGGTACATGTTGACTCTTTTCCTATGGGCATTAATTACGAAAAGTACAGTCACGAATCAACAAAAAAGACACCTCAAAAGTTGGCTCTGCAATGGAAAGAAAAATTAGGTAATCGAAAAATTATGCTGTCGATAGATCGCTTAGATTACAGCAAGGGTATTGTACATCGGTTGAAGGCTTTTTATCTGTTCCTTGAAGAACATCCGGAATATCATGAAAAAATATCATTGGTGATGATCGTAGTTCCTTCGCGAGATAAAGTGGCTTCGTATGCTGATTTAAAGAAGACTATTAATGAAATAATTGGAAGGATTAATGGAAAATACTCGAATTTGAATTGGACTCCGGTACATTACTTCTACCATAGCTTCTCATTTGAACACCTAATTGCACTCTATAAAATCTGTGATATCGCTTTAATTACACCACTAAGGGACGGCATGAATTTGGTGGCCAAGGAGTTTATTGCGGTAAAACGAGGAGAACCTGGAGTTTTAATTTTGAGTGAAATGGCAGGCTCTGCAGAAGAACTGAGAGAGGCTATTATGGTAAATCCAAACGATCTTGATGGGATAAAGAATGCGATTCTGGCTGCTTTAAAAATGCCTGTTGAGGAACAGCTGAAACGGATGATCAAGATGCAAAAAACGGTTTCTACACAAACAGTACAAAAATGGGCGGCCGATTTTATTGATGAATTGACTGAAATAAAAGAGGAAAATGAGGCATTAGCGGCTAAGTTGCTCAATTATACTAAAAAAACAGAGTTGGTACGCGACTACAACAAAAGTGAGAAACGACTTATTGTGCTCGATTACGATGGCACTTTATCTCCTTTTACCAGTAACCCTGAGGAGGCAATTCCTTCTGAGGAACTGATTGATGTTTTAAAAACGTTAATTCACGATCCTAAGAACAACATCACAATATCAAGTGGAAGAGATCAAAAAACATTAACTAAATGGTTCGGTAAATTAGATCTAAACCTTGCGGCTGAGCATGGCGCTTTTATGCGAGAGAACGGCGTTTGGGAGAACAATTCGGAAGAGAAAGAATGGAATCCTGAAATCATAAATATCATTACCCGAATTGTCGACAAAACACCGGGATCGTTTTTGGAAACAAAGAAGACGGCCCTAGTATGGCATTATCGAAATGTAGATTCATGGACTGCAAGTTTACGTGAACAACAACTCATCAACATGCTTCGAAGTAAATGTACACGAGAGGGTTTACAAGTTATGAAAGGAAACAAGATTGTAGAAATAAAAGCAATTGAATCGGATAAAGGTTGGGTAGTGACCCGCTTATTGGCACAAAATAGTTACGATTTTATGTGCGCCATTGGAGACGACATCACTGATGAGGATATGTTTAGAGCCTTACCTGAGGAAGCATACACTATAAAAGTCGGTGAAGTATCTAACGATGCACGCTTTTATGTAAAAGCACAAAAAGAGGTGCTTCCATTACTTAAAGCGTTGCTTAAAAAAGGCGAAGAAAACGAATGATTCGTTGAATAGACAATTGTTATGGACGAATAAAACGAGAGCGTGTATGCTCTTCTGCAAATAAGATAGCAATATCAACCAAGGCTAAGTGAGAGTAGGCTTGGGGGAAATTGCCTAACTGCCTTTTGGTGACAAAGTCAAGATCTTCACTCATCAGCCCTACATGATTGGTATACGAACAAAGTTGATCGAATATCTCCTTGGCTTCCTCTTCATGATGGGTTACATACAGCCCACGTACTAGCCAAAAGGTGCAAATAGTAAATGCAGAAGTTGGCGTTCCGAAATCGTCTTCATCCTTATAACGATACATTAAGCCATTATAGAAAAGGCTGTTTTTCACAGCGTCTACGGTTTTACAGTATCGCTCATCATCAGCGTCTATAAAGCCGTACATCTCCATCAAAAGTAAGGAGGAATCTAAATTCAAATTATCGTAAGCTTGCGAGAAGCTCTGAATTTCTTCTTTCCATCCATTTTGGAATACATCTTCTTTTATAAGATCCGCCTCAGCAGTCCATATCTCGGCAAAATAATCGCGATTGAGAAGCTTGGCTATTTTTACTCCTCGATCTAACGCAACCCAACACATCACTTTCGAAAATACAAAATGATGCTCTTTCTTTCTTATCTCCCAGATTCCTTTATCTGGATTTCGCCAACTTTTTGAGACATCCTGCATAATTATTTTCACAAAATCGAGCATCTCTTCTACTTCATCAAGCGAACCGGGAAAGTTTGTAAAATATTTATAAATAACATCCATCAAATACCCCAATGAGTCGTTCTGCTTTTGAAGGTAGGCCTCATTACCGATGCGCACAGGGCGAGACCCTTCAAAACCGGATAGATGAGAAAGCTCTTCTTCTACAAGCACCCGTTCCCCACGTATGCCATACATTATTTGCAATGTGTCGGTTTTCGACTTTAGAATATTTTTAATAAAAGTGATAAAGCGAAAAGCGGATTCGGAATGTTTTAATTTAAGAAGAGTGTTTATAGACATGGAAGCGTCGCGAATCCAACAAAAGCGATAATCCCAGTTTCGTCCTTCGCCAATGGCTTCGGGAATACTAGTAGTTAGGGCCGCTAACACTGCTCCGGTACGGTGATACGACATGAGCTTCAATATGAGCATACTACGGGTGATAGCCTCATTATATTCAGCATATTTGGGGGAACGGTTGTTCCAATTGAGCCAATAGACTTTCGTGCGTTCGTACTCTAGATATACCCGATCTAGATCTATTTCTATAAGTTTCTGATGGTACGAAAGTAGCAAAAAGCAATCTTTTTTTAAAGTAATTTCACGACTCTCAAGAATTGCGTTTAAATTTAAATTGGAATATAGATAAACAGTATCTTTAAGGTTTGCAGACGATCTGGTACGTATAAATTCATCGTTTATCTTTTCGTTAACAGTAGCCTCTGAGGCATAATTCATCGCCGGAACATACTCAATCTTTATTTTGGGTGTTCCTTTCCGGATACGAAGATAGCGATAAATTTCGGGAGGTGTATAGTAGCTGCTTGCACCTGTTTTATAACGTGGCATGAAATCAATTAAATCGAAAGCATCTTCTTTACCTACATATTTAGTACAAAGAACATTGGTATTGGTGAGATAACTCTGAGTTATTTTATACTCCGGATCTACTATTATATCAAAGTATCCTCCTTTTTCGGAGTCGAGCAGGCAGCCAAAAAGAGACGGAGAATCGAAATCCGGAAAACAAAGCCAATCAATTTTCCCTGTTTTCGAAATCAGTGCAGCTGAACGACAATTGCCTATTACTCCATAGTCTAAGTTCTTCATAGTTTTTTCCTTTTTTAGAATAGAATGTCCCGTATTTGTAAGTACAAAAAGGCATATCCATATTCTGCAAATATAGGATTTTAAATCGAGAGCACAAACTATTTAAGGGGTTTCTTTCTTCTGTTAACGCCCTTTCTTCGTCAAAAAGGAGTTCTTCAACCAAGCACGAACGGGCTCATCATACCACTTCAAGCAAGCATAGGCTATTACTATCGCAAAAAGGATTACAAGAAGAGCTACCGGAAAAGCTTTTTGTTGTGAAATAGCATGATCGGATACCCAAGCGGTATAAAGGTAGACCAATGGATAGTGGGTTATATAAAGAGGATAAGATATGTCGCCTAGAAATTTACAGATACGGGAGGAATACTTTCCTGTTACTTCTCCACTGGCTCCAAAGAATACAATTAGAGGAAAAAGGAAGATGATGCAGAGCGAGTCGTAAAGTCCATTGATCCAAAGATGTTCACTTCCTTCGAGCCTTGGAAAGAGCAAGATGGTTGCAAGGAATAAGCTACACCAAAAGAAGGCATGCTTTACATGAATGAGTTTACCTATACGGAAGAGCAACAATCCCGCAAAAAAGGGATATAACAAGCGGATAAAACCAATCTGTAATTGAATGGAATCGATTGACCAACCTCCTACAATATCCCCTCTGGGAGTGACAAGTGCAAGACGAATCAACAAGCAGCCTGCTAGAAAAACAAATATGGAAAGAAGGGTTTTTGAAAACTTACGAATAAAAAGAGCATAAAGAATGTTGGCAATATATTCAAAGAAAAGCGACCAAGCAGGACCGTTAAGGGGATGCATCTCACCCCATCCACGAATGTCCATAGAAGGTGGAACAGGCAATAGGGTGCAGCCAATGAGCATTATCAACAACATTTGCCAAATAGGAACATCTGCAATCATCGGAAAGAGATTGGAGGATTGTAGATAATAAAGCGCTGCACCAATTAAGCTACCCATAACTACCATCGGCTGAAGCCTTATAAGTCGGCGCTTGAAGAAATCTTTGAGAGACATTTTTCCCCAACGGTCATCGTAAGCGTAACCAATGACAAAGCCGGAAAGAAGAAAAAAGAAATCGACAGCCATATAGCCATGATTAACAAGCTGATTCACACCAATAGCATGGGCTTCACAAAGGTGGTAAGCAACTACTATAACGGCAGCTACACCACGTAAGCCATCGAGTATTTCATAGTGAGGCTTGGAATCGACATAAGAAGACGAGGATGAAAAAGAAGACGAAGTAAGGTTTGACGAAGCCATAAAATGAATGGGGGTTTTTAAAGTTTTTAGTTGGATTAAATTTACTGGTTCTCTATGGGCTGTACCCAAAAACCTATGCAAAAATAAGACTTTTAATTGAGAAAACAAAATACACCGATTGTTTTCTAGCCTATATTTTTGGAGAGAAACTAAAAAAGAGGTATCTTTGCGAAGTATTTTAATTTCTGTACGACTATGAATGATCAACCACTATGGTTTGCCGCACGTGTTCCCTACCCTTCTACAAAACGAGTAAAGGTACGCCTGGAGGAATTGGCAGTGGAGGCATTTATACCTTTTCACAGAACGAAAGTGGAACGAGACGGACAGAAAGTAAGCGTAGAACGACCTTTAGTACCGGGCCTCATCTTTTTGCATACTACACGGGAAGTGGCACTCGACTTGGTAAGTAGTTATGGCTTGCCTCTAAGCTTTATGTACGATGCGATGACACGCCGTTGGCTGGTAGTTCACGACAAGGCGATGCAAGACTTCATATTCCTCACCGATTTTAGTGAAGACGCGGTGGAAGTGCTCACAGAATCGCTCCGTCCCGGCGATCGGGTACGCGTAGCCAAAGGCCCGTTTGAAGGCATCGAAGGAGAGTTGATCCGCATAAAGGGGCACAAACGGGTAGTGGTCCGTTTAGAGGGACTCTTCTCACTGGCTACAACTTATATCCCGGGAGTTTTCTTAGAAAAAATAGAGGTTTAAAGGCATTCGCTTTTTTATCTCGCTTGCTCAATCACGGTACGCTGACCTTTTATCTTTTCTCCACGAAGGCGAGTAAGTACTTGTTTGAGCGATTTACGAGGGATAGCCACATAGGCATGATGATCACGGAGCTCTATTAACCCGATGTCACGTGAACTAAGTCCTCCTTTCTTACAAAGGAACCCAACGAGGTCGATACGTGAAATTTTATCTTTCCGTCCACGTCCAAAATAAAGGGCAACCAACACTGGGGCTACGGGCGCAGCTTTGGGTTGAACGGGTACCTCCCACTCTTCATAATCTTCCAACTTCAAGTATTCAGGTAGTTGTTCTTCATCTGCAGAAAGCCAATAAGCGGCTCCGGTGGCTGTCCATCGTGCTGTTCGTCCGTTGCGATGAGTAAAGCCGTCCTCTTGAGGGGGAAGATGATAATGGATAATGGCACCTACATCGGGGATATCAAGGCCACGAGCAGCAAGGTCGGTACAAATAAGCACATGACTACACCCTGCGCGAAAACGATACAGAGCACGTTCGCGAAGAGTTTGTTCGAGTCCGCCATGGAAAGATTCGCAAGCTACTCCGGCATCCTTTAAATATTGATAAATACGGTCGACGGCTTCGCGATGGTTAACAAAGACCATGGCCGGAGCTCCTTCGGGAAGTGTGGAAAGAAGCGATAGTAAACTATTAAGCTTATCGCGTGTAGGGGAAGTGACGTGATAGACTTTCAGGCGTTCCTGCAAAGAGAGTTCACGACTGCGGTAGTCGATTCGAATGGCAGGATTGCCACTTCCGGAACCAAGCGCAAGGAAACGTGGGATTTCTTCACTATCGGTAGCAGAGATGAGCCACTTTCGACGAAGAGAAGGTAACAACTCAATGAGGCGTTCCATCTGAGCACAAAAGCCGAGCTCCAGACTCTTATCGAACTCATCGATAATAAGAAGGGTAAGATCGGCAGTAGGGAGATAACCTTTTTCTATCAAGTCCAATACTCTGCCGGGTGTACCGATCAGAAGTGTTGGGTTTTGCGAAACGAGGGCCCGACGCTCATCGACCATGAGGTGACCTCCATAAGTGCAGACAGCAGGATAAGAAGTATCGAGACTCTTCCACACACGATTGGTTTGTAAAGCCAGTTCACGCGAAGGCGAAAGAATGAGCACACGTACGGAAGGTACAGCATGGATTTCTTCACCCGCAACGGCTTCAAGATGTTGCCAGAGAGGCAAGAGGAAGGCAAGGGTTTTGCCGCTTCCCGTGGGCGAGAGCAGCAGAAGGTCATCGCCCTGTTGCGCGGTGGCGAGGGTTTCTTCTTGCATTTCCGTAAGTGCGGTAATGCCGAGTTTGGGGAGGGTTTCTGCGAGATTCATCGGACAGGGAATTTTATTATTTATATAAGGTGTACGTTGATTGTTAAAAAACAACTTAACGTGCAGTGATATGGAAACAACCTTGTTTCCGTTCATGTTTTACATAACAAAGCGACTTGGTTTTCAAGTCGTGCAGCACTTCGCAAAGCACCATTTTAAGGGTGTCATCACGCACTGGTTGCAAGGGGCGACCATCGGGATCGGGTACTTGGTGGTAACGACTCCAAGAGAGGTCGAAAGTAGTACCGTGAATATGGGCCGACTGCTCTACGGCGTTAAGGTTATGTTTGCAAAGTTTACCAATATCTTCATGAGTACGCAATACTGAAGTAACTACCACTTGATAGGGATTGAGCCCCTTTTTTCCCAACGAATCGAGAAAACTAGTACCTACAAGGGTCAGCAATTTGGCTGCACGAGGTACCAGAAAGGGAATACTATGGGTAAGGTCGTCCAAACAATAAGCGTTGGTATCTTGCAACAATATCAGTCGGTCGGACATTTGCTCGGCTTGGGCACGATTTTGCAATTGTGGTATACCAATTCGTTCGGCACAAGGAAGTTGTATATCATTGCGATCGTCGAATTCTTGTTTATAACTTACCACGCCATGAATATTATGCGGAGTATTTAGCTTTAGCGACATGTCTTTCGGTTTTTCTTTACACGAAGAGAACACCAATAGGGCGATAAAAGGAAGGAGTAATCGTTTGCTCGGGCTCATAATTTAAATATTGTGGGACAAAGATAGACTTTTTTTATGACTTTTCGAAATAAATGCAAAGGGATTTGAAGGTTTTCGACGGTTTTTTTGTATTTTTGCAGCAGCTAAGGATTAGAAACGAATGATTGAAAAAATATTTGTGCTCGATGGAGTAGATCCCCTTACTTTCTACGGGGTGGGCAATGCGAATTTACGCCTGATAAAGGCCTTGTACCCAAAACTTCGCATCGTGGCACGCGATACTTTAATTAAGGTGCTAGGCGACGAAGAGGAACTGGTAGCTTTCGAGGAGCAACTCGAACAGTTACAACAAATGGCTGCCAGATACAATCAGCTCACTGAGGAGCAGATTCTGGAAGTGGTAAAAGGGCACGGCGTTGCAAAAGATCCTAATACGCAAGTTATTGTGTATTCTACTAGCGGCAAGCCTATTCAGGCACGCAGCGAAAATCAACAAAAAATGGTGACAGCATTTGCCGAAAGCGATTTAACGTTTGCAATAGGCCCTGCCGGATGCGGTAAAACGTATGTAAGCATTGCGCTGGCAGTAAGGGCCTTGAAAGAAAAGCAAATTAAACGCATCGTACTCTGCCGTCCGGCAGTAGAAGCCGGTGAAAAGCTGGGCTTCTTACCGGGAGACATGAAAGATAAAATCGATCCATATTTACAACCGCTTTACGATGCATTGCAAGATATGATTCCGGCTGCAAAGCTAAAGGAGTTGAACGAAACAAACATAATTCAGATTGCACCATTGGCATTTATGCGCGGACGTACGCTAAACGATGCGGTAGTAATTCTCGACGAGGCACAAAACACAACGGCTGCACAAATGAAAATGTTCTTAACACGTATGGGTATGAACACGAAGATGATTGTAACGGGCGACGTAACACAAATCGACTTGCCTCGCGAGGCACGCTCGGGGTTGTTGCATGCTATACAGATTCTTCACCATGTAAAAGGTATCGGCTTTGTGGAACTGGGACAAAAAGATATTGTACGCCATAAATTGGTACAACGAATTGTAGAGGCATACGGAAAAGCAACGGATCGCGAAAAGGCAGAAAAGACAGAAAAAGCGGCAACAGCAACTTCTGAAGCATTAACGGGGCACATCAAAAGTGCCCTATCGAATAATATAAGAGATAAAATAATAGAAATATAAACATTGATTTTTTTAGTATGAAAGCTTTAACACGTACCGATTTTAATTTTGAGGGACAAAAGAATGTGTACCATGGCAAAGTACGCGATGTGTACGATATTAACGATGATTTGCTAGTGATGGTAGCTACAGACCGCATCTCTGCATTCGACGTAATTTTACCGGAGGGAATTCCTTATAAAGGACAAGTACTCAACCAGATTGCAGCAAAGTTCTTAGATGCAACGGCCGACTTAGTACCCAACTGGAAAATAGCTACTCCCGATCCAATGGTAACGGTAGGACTAAAATGTGAAGGCTTCCGTGTGGAGATGATTATCCGCGGCTACTTAACAGGATCAGCTTGGCGTGAATACGAGGCAGGATGTCGCGACCTCTGTGGAGTTAAACTACCCAATGGCATGCGTGAAAATGAGCGTTTCCCTGAACCTATTATCACTCCTACTACAAAGGCTGACGAAGGCCATGATGAAAATATTTCTCGTGAGGAAATTTTGGCTCAAGGCATCGTGAGCAAAGAAGATTACAACCAAATGGAAGCTTATACCCGTGCTATCTTTGCACGTGGCACGAAAATGGCTGCTGAAATGGGGTTGATATTGGTAGATACAAAATATGAGTTCGGCAAGCGCGAAGGCAAAGTATATCTCATCGACGAAATTCATACTCCCGATTCTTCACGTTACTTCTATGCAGAGGGTTATGAGGAAAAATTTGCTAAAGGAGAAGCTCAAAAGCAACTTTCAAAAGAATTTGTACGTCAATGGTTGATGGAACACAACTTCATGGGCAAAGCCGGTCAACAGGTTCCGGAGATGACACCTGAATATGTTACATCGGTAAGCGACCGCTACATTGAACTATATGAGCGTATCGTAGGCGAGAAATTTGTAAAAGCGGAGGCCGGTGAATTGGCTGCACGCATTGAAAAGAACGTTACGGCTTTCTTAAAAAAATAAGAGAACTAGATAGATGTACGAGCAAGAGAAGATTAAACCGTACCGGACGGACGGGGAGAAGACGGAACAAGTGGAGCAGATGTTTGACAGCATCGCCCACTCGTACGATCGTCTGAACCATGTACTTTCGCTAGGTATCGACCGTGGATGGAGGCAGAAGGCGATTCGTCGACTACAGCCTTTCCATCCGCAAGAGATGCTGGATGTGGCCACTGGAACGGGCGACTTTGCCTTGCTAGCTGCACGCATGTTACTCCCGAAACGTTTGTTGGGCTGCGATCTCTCGGAAGGGATGATGCAGGTAGCACGGGAGAAGGTGAAACAGGCAAAATTGGAAAAGGTGATCGATTTTGCAAAGGAGGATTGTACGGCACTGACATTTGCCGAGAATTCATTCGATGCCATTACGGTAGCCTTTGGCATTCGTAACTTCGCAGACCTCGACAAGGGATTGACGGAGATGCATCGAGTGCTAAGACCAAACGGGAAATTGGTGATTCTAGAACTAACAGCACCGGAAGGTTTCCCTATGAAACAATTATTTAAAGTGTATGCACAAGTGGTAATCCCTACGGTGGGGAAACTATTGTCGAAAGATAGAAGTGCATACAACTATCTACCGAACACGATTCAGGTGTTCCCACAAGGGGAAGTGATGCGCGGCATTTTGCAAAAGGCAGGCTTTCGGACGGTGGAATTTGAACGACTGACGCTTGGAATCTGTACCTTATATTTAGCTACGAAATAAAACACGAATATGAAAGATATATATGGATTGATCGGTTACCCGCTGAAACATTCGTTTTCACGGAGCTTCTTTAACGAGAAGTTTGCAAACGAGGAAATTCATGCAGAGTATGTGAATTTTGAGATTCCAACGATTAAAGATTTTTTAGAGGTTACGGGTACTCCTAATTTAAAGGGACTAAACGTAACAATTCCGTATAAGGAACAGGTGATTCCTTTTTTGGATCATTTCGATCCTTCGGCTGGCGAAGTGGGCGCAGTAAATGTAATAAAGATTGTGCGCAACAAGGGACATATGGAGCTGATTGGCTACAATTCTGATGTGATTGGATTTCACGACTCAATTGAGCCACTGCTAAAACCATATATGAAGAAGGCCTTAATTTTAGGCACAGGAGGAGCTTCGAAGGCAGTGGTATTTGCACTAAAGCAGTTGGGAGTGGAATCGACTTTTGTAAGCCGTGAAGTGGAAAAAGCAGGACAACTAAAGTACGAGGATCTGACTCCACAAATAATGGCGGAGCACAAGATAATAGTGAATACTACCCCGGTAGGAATGTATCCCAACAGTGAAACGTGCCCCAATATTCCATACGAATGTTTAACAAAGAAGCATTTGCTATTCGACTTGATTTATAACCCCGATCATACACTATTTATGCGAAAAGGGGCAGAACAAGGCGCTGAAGTAAAAAATGGCTTGGAGATGTTGCTTTTGCAAGCCTTTGTTTCGTGGGATATTTGGAATAGTTAATCATCTCAAAAGCGATGGATGGAAAGAGGCAATTTGGTATAATACGACTGTGTATAATGGCGGCTGTGGTCTTTCTGACCTTATGCTTCACCGTGACGGCAGGAGGATGGCTTATGGTAGATATAGCCTTAACTCCCCACAACACAGAGAGTCACGATAAAGCGGGATCACTAAGCTATATGCGAACTACCTATCCGCAAATTGCGCCATGGTTGGATTCACTGCAAGCATGCCATGGCTTACGCGACACTACGATTATCAATGCAGAAGGAGTACGCCTAAAAGGCTACTTCGTTCGTGCTTCGCATCCTACGAAATATACGGCGGTATTAGTACACGGATATACGGATAATGCAATACGGATGCTCCATATCGGTTATCTATACCACCACGACTTACATTATAATATTATAGTTCCCGACTTACAATTCCATGGAGGAAGCGAAGGTCGGGCTATTCAAATGGGCTGGAACGACCGCCGTGATGTATTACGATGGATCGGAGTAACGGAACAGCTCTTCCCAGACGCGCAAATCGTGGTACATGGTATCTCGATGGGGGCGGCTACTACATTGTGTGTGAGCGGAGAACCTGATCTTCCCCACTCTGTCCGAGCATTTGTAGAAGATTGTGGCTACACGTCGGTATGGGACGAATTCGGAATACAAATAAAAGAAAAATATGGGATGCCTCGCTTTCCTGTATTGTATGCGGCAAGTGCGGTATGTAAACTGCGCTTCGGCTGGAGTTTTGGTGAAGCATCACCATTAGAACAAGTGAAAAAGGCGAAACAACCGATATGCTTTATCCACGGCGACGGGGACTCTTATGTACCGACCTGGATGGTATATCAATTGTATGCGGCCTGCAAAACACGAAAACGCCTATGGATAGCTCCCAATGTAAAGGAGCATGCAAAGTCGTATGGAGTGCATCCTACAGAATATAAAAAGCTGGTACGCTGCTTCTTGACAACAGAGGCCGGTATGAAGTAATTAAAAATAAAAATGAACGAGAATCTTATTAACGAGATGTATGCAGAGGTGAAGGGACTACTGAAGAAACGTGGACTCTTCGAAGCTCTGACAGAAATGAAAATGTTTTCAGAAGAACACGAAAAAGGTTGGCAGGAAAAGGTACAGGAGTTGTCAGTTCAATACGGACTGTTACTGAATTTTTTTGAGCAAGGCTCTGAAGATCCCAAACGGAAAGAACTGTTTTTGAGTTTTTTACAGCAAAGCTATCGACTGAACGAAGAGATTCGCTTGGCTGGATTAACCCGCAAAGCAAACACATGGTTTTTTCGCGAACGAAAACAACGAGCAACAGCCGAAAAAGTAAACAAAGAAGCCACATTGGAAGGCTTAACGAATTTTGAAGCATTACGACAAAAAACAACTGAGAACAAAGAAACGTTCGACCAAACAAAAGCTGAACAGCATGAAAAAGTATTAGCCGCATGGTTCAACCTATTCTGCTTTAGCGATTTTTGGACCACTGAAGAAGCAATAAACTACACTTCACTACTCACAAATCAAGGAATTGCAGCTGAAGATAAAGGGTTATTCATTGCAGCTGTGACACTCAATTTGATGCAATATTTCGATGCCAAAAAGATGGAGTGGCTAATCGGAGCATTAAGATTGGGGCCTTCTACCCCACGAGCCAGAGCATTGGTGGGTTTGTTCTTAATTTTACCTCGTTATGTGGAGGAGATGAAGGTGTACCCGAAGTTGCAACAACCACTGAAGGAAATTGTAAGAGAAGAAAGTTTCTATGAATTATTGCGTGCTACCTACGAGCAATTTCTGAACACATGCGAAACAAGCTATATACAGCGATTCATCCGCCGCGAGATTATGCCGGAAATCTGGCAACAGGCGCATAAAAATTCTAATTGGCTTTTCCAAGAGGAAGAAAGCAACACTGATGAACCTGATTGGATGGAGAGTGAGAAAGTCCAAAAGATGATTGACGACTTTCAAACCCTACTCAGCAAGGGCGAAGATGTCTTTTACGACTCGGCAGTAACGCTAAAGAAAAATCTCTTTTTTCAAAGCCTACACAACTGGTTTATGCCATTCTTCATGGAGCATAGCGCATTGTTGGGATTGTTCGAAAAAGAAAATGGTTCCTTCTTAAGCCAAAAGTTAGTAACACTCTGCGATAGCGACCGTTACTCTATCATGTTGGCAATAAAGGAAATACTTTCCAAACGAAGTATAAATCCGGAAGATATGTTCCCCGGCTCGGAAAATCTACCTGATTTGTTCGACTCGGAAGAGTTTGCAGGATGTTCGGAGGAAAAGAAAAATTGCTTTCGAGAGAAGTTAGCTATGCGCTTTTATTTGCAAGATTTGTACCGCTTCTTTACGTTGCATCCTTATCATGGCGAATTCGAGTCTCCGTTTAAAACGTTGAGAGATAAAGAGCAGCCTTTATGTGCAACAAAAGGATATGAACCTTTTCAAGAAGTACTTGCCGATACAGACTTGCTTCTTGATGAGGGAATGAAATATTTCGATAGAGGATGCTGGAAACGAGCTAGAAGTATCTTCGATTTTGTGGTACAACAAAATTGGGGAAAAGACACTTTAACGCCGAAGGACATAGTAAACTGCATCGAAAGAGAAGCCTTTTGTGCACAACGAGAAGGGAATTATGCCTTGGCTATTGAAGACTACGATATAGCAATAGAAGGAGAAAAGGGATTGCAAATCTCTACCACATGGGCATACCGACAGTTGGCGGCGTGCTATCGGCAAACAAAGGCATACAAGTTAGCTATGAAATGCTACTTAGAAGTAGATCCCGAATGTAAACAATATGCAACGATGATGAACGTAGCATATTGTCTGTTAGAACTCGATGAATTGGAAAAGGCTTTGAATCTTTTTTTCAAAGCAAGTTTAGTTAAGGAGACAGCCCCCTCTCCACTACGAGGCATTGCATGGACTAGCTTTTTATTGGGAAAACCAGAACGTTCCATTGAATATGGAGAACGATTAATGACACTGGGCGAAGCTGAAAAGGAAGATTTTTTAAATTTAGGACATGCATTGATAGCAGCTCAAAGAATTCCGGATGCGTTAGCTGCATATCGGAAGGCACTAACTCAATATAGTAACTTCGGCTTCTTCAAAAAGGATTTCCTTCACGACCGCAAGTTCCTTTTACAGCAACTCCCCCCCGAAACGGTTTATTTCGTACTCGACTGCTTGTTGCAAAGGCGAGTATAAATATTGATAGATACAGGATTGAGATTGTTGTAATAAAAAAGAAACACTTTTTTCATCATTTTTTTTTAATTCAGCAATCATGAAATCGACTGCAAACTAAAAAAATAGCTTTTTTCCTTTGCAGTCCCATAAAATCCTTGTACCTTTGCAGGCAAAATTTCAAAGAAACGTACTAAAAAAGAAAAATGAGCGAAAAGGCACCCTATTTAGTATTCTCGGGAACGAACTCCCGATACCTAGCGGAGAAAATCTGCGCCAGTCTCGGCTGTCCACTTGGCAACCTGGTAGTAACCCACTTTGCCGATGGCGAATTTGCTGTCTCGTATGAAGAATCTATTCGCGGATCACATGTGTTTCTCGTACAAAGTACATTCCCTAACAGCGATAACCTGATGGAGCTACTCCTGATGGTTGATGCCGCCAAACGCGCTTCTGCAAAGAGCGTTGTAGCAGTAATGCCGTACTTCGGATGGGCTCGTCAGGATCGCAAAGATAAACCTCGCGTAAGCATCGGTGCTAAATTGGTAGCCGACTTGTTAAGCGTAGCCGGAGTAGACCGTATCATCACAATGGATCTTCATGCCGACCAAATTCAAGGTTTTTTCAATGTGCCGGTCGACCACCTTTATGCTTCTGCAGTGTTCCTCCCTTACATTCAGAGTCTTCATCTTGAAGATCTTGTTATTGCTACGCCTGACGTAGGTGGTTCAAAACGTGCTTCTACATACAGCAAATACCTTGGTGTGCCGTTGGTGTTGTGCAACAAACAACGGTTACGTCCTAATGAGGTAGCGCATATGCAAATTATTGGTGATGTGAGGAATAAAAATGTAATTCTGATTGACGACATGGTCGACACTGCGGGTACAATTACCAAAGCAGCCGACCTGATGTTAGAGAATGGAGCTAAAAGTGTACGCGCCATTGCTAGTCACTGTGTAATGAGTGATCCAGCTTCGGAACGTGTAACCGACTCTTCTCTTTCCGAAATTGTATTTACAAATTCTATTCCGTATACCAAAGGTTCACCTAAGGTGAAGCAGCTTTCAATTGCGGATCTTTTTGCTGAAACAATTCGACGCGTAGTAAACAACGAGTCAATCTCGTCACAGTACCTTATCTAAATGTATATTTAGGATAGATAAAAAGCCTTTTTTGCTAAAGGAAAAAATCTTTTAAACATAAAAAAAAGTCTTTGATCGAATTAATACGATCAAAGACTTTTGTAGAATTTAAACCTTTCATTTCACTGCGTATGGAACTTATCACACGTTATTCCAAAAACTTGATTTTGCTGCTACTACTATTGACAGCACAAAATTCTTTTGCAACCGGAAAATATTCCTATCAAACGGTAGAGCACGACTCTCTACACACTCAAATTGCAACGTTATCTAACGGGCTTACAGTTTACATGAGTGTGAATAAGGAGAAACCCAGAATACAGACGTACATCGTGGTACGTGTGGGTGGTAAAAACGATCCTTCGCAAACAACGGGGCTATCGCACTATCTGGAACATCTCATGTTTAAAGGAACAACGAACTTCGGCACACGCGACTATGCTCGTGAAGAGCCACTCTTAAAAAAGATAGAGGCACTTTACGAACAATATCGACGTACAAAGGATACTGCAAAACGTACGGCGATTTACCACGAAATCGACAGCATTAGTTATGAGGCTTCCAAATGGGCCATTCCCAACGAATACGATAAATTAATGGCAAGTATCGGAGCACAGCGCAGTAATGCATATACGGGTGAAGATTTAACTTGCTACATGGAGAATATTCCTTCAAATGAAGTTGAAAACTGGGCACATATCCAAGCAGACCGTTTCGAGAACATGGTGATCCGTGGTTTCCATACAGAACTGGAGGCGGTATACGAGGAGAAAAATATCAGTTTGACAAAAGATGGTGAAAAAATGTACGACACACTACTCTCACTACTTTTTCCGGAGCATCCATACGGCCAACAAACTATATTAGGTACACAGGAACATCTGAAAAACCCTTCAATTACATTAATCAAACAGCACTTTAAAAATTTCTATGTACCGAACAACATGGCAATCTGTTTATCGGGCGACTTTGATCCGGATCAGATGATGGACCTGCTGACAAAGTATTTTGGAGAGTTGAAACCCAATAAAGATCTTCCGAAATACAAAATACCTACTTGCACTCCACTAAAGAAACCTCAAGAGAAAATCGTATACGGACCGGAAGGAGAAAGTGTGATGTTGGGTTGGAAAACAACCGGAGCTAACTCAGCGGAATACGATAGAATGGAACTGATTAGTGAATTACTATACAACGGAAACACTGGTGTCATCGATCGTTTATTACAAGCTCAAAAGGTACGCGATGCTTCAGCATCCACCTCGGACATGACCGACTACGGCATGCTTTCGTGCACAGCGTATCCCAAAGAAGGACAAACCTTGGAACAAGCGCGCGACTTATTGCTGGGTGCTTTAAAGGAAATCCGCGAGGGACATTTTACAGAGGCCGACTTGCAGGCAGTACTGAGTAATTTGAGATTACGACAAACAAAGTTGCTCGAAGAGAACGAAGATCGGGCGGACTTCTTTGTAAGAGCCTTTACCAAACATACTCCATGGAATGAAGAGGTGCAACACTTGAATAGACTCTCACACATCACAAAACAGGATTTAGTTGATTTTGCTAAGATATGGTTGACCGACAAGGGATATGCCTTAGTATTTAAACGAAAGGGAGAAGATAAAACGGAGAAGAAGATTGAAAAGCCTGCCATTACACCAATTGTAACCAACCGCGATGCAGCAAGTCCGTTCTTACAAAGCGTACTCGGCACAAAAGTAGAACCCATTGAACCTAAATTCATCGATTACACGAAAGATATAACTACTTTCACGGTCTACAAACAGGTTCCGGTACTGTACAAAAAGAATGAGATGAACGAGCGATTTTCGCTTACATACATCTATGAGCTCGGTCAGTCACAAGATAAATGGCTAGCTGATGCGATAAACTATCTCTCGTATCTAGGTACTCCGATGCATACACAGGAGCGACTAAAACGTGCTTTCTACGAGATGGCGTGCAACTATTCTATCTCGGTCGATGAAAATCGCACTTACATCACGCTTTCGGGACTAGCAGAACATATGCCCGAAGCAATGGCGTTGCTGGAGGAGGTGCTTCACTATGCAAAACCGGATCAAACTATTTATAAGAATTATACAGAAGATGTGCTGAAAGAACGAGCTGACCGGAAACTAAATCAGGATCAAAACTTTCAACAGCTAAAACAATATGCAATATATGGTGAACAACGACCAGGAATGAACTTCCCTTCCACCGAAGAATTGGTAACAGGCACGCCGGAACGTCTCTGCGAAAGTCTTCGTTCACTATGCGGCTATACTCATCGAGTACTTTATTATGGGCCTGCTACAACGAATGAAGTTAAAGAGGTCGTTGAGGTGATTCACCTTGCACAAGGAAAACTAGGAACACTAAAGGAAGCACCTGCAGAAAAAGTCTATGCTCCTCTGCTGACCAATAAGAACCGTGTATTACTTGCACAATACGAGGCAAAAAATAGTTATCTGGGGACTTCACTCTGCGAAGGTACCTCATTCGACACCACACTGGAGCCTTCACGTACACTTTACAACGATTATTTCGGCGGAGGTATGAACAGTATCGTATTCCAAGAGATGCGTGAAGCACGTGGATTGGCATATAGGGCTTATGCTTTACTGAACCGACCTAATAAAGCGAAACGCCCCTATACGTTCATGAGCTTGATTCTGACACAAAATGATAAATTAAAAGAGGCAACAACGGTATTCGATGACATCATCAACGAGCTGCCACAGAGCGAGGCTGCTTTCGATATTGCCCGTAAAAACCGCATCGATGCACTTCGTGCAGAACGAATTACACGCGAAGATCTGCTATGGAACTATGTGAGCATGCAAGATTTAGGAATAAACTACGACTTCCGCAAAGATGTCTACGAGAAGGTGCAAAGTATGACCTTAAAGGATGTATTGACTTATCAACAAAAGATGATTAAGAATCGTCCGAAAACCTATTACATCTTAGGCAATGAAAAAGACTTAAATCTGCCTTTCTTGCAGAACTTAGCTCCTATTGAACGAGTAAGCCAACGCACACTGTTCGGATACTAATTATTATATTTATTGGATCTGAACTTTAAGTTAAGAATTACCTTGTAAAATTTACTTTGAGATTTGAATCCATCTAAAACAAATGGGAGTGTGCCAGATTTATTTTTGGTACACTCTCTTTCTTTAAACTTATACGAAGTAAACTTAAATACGAGGTAAACTTATAAATCAATACAAGGTAAATATGCCATAGTAAAGTACTTTTGTAGAAACCTTACTATCAAAAGAGATTTTGCCAGCTGTTGAATTCATTTTTGCCAATTGCTAAAAACAAATTCAACAGCTGGCAACGTCACGTTTTGTAACGCGCAAAATTTAAAAGGAAGAGAAATTTAAAGACTTAAACCTTGAACACTTTCCGCAAAAGAGGAATCCGAAGGGTAAGTTGAACCATAAGGAAGGCAAATACAATTTTCTCAATCCATAGAAGTGGGAGACGAGCCTCGCCCCATCCTATAGGTTGTACATATTTCCAAGGGATACAAGTAAGGTCGACAAGGTGAAAACAAAGCACAACCAAAGAATATTTACCAAAGAAAAGTAATCCGCTTTTTACTCCCCTTGCGCAACGAGTCGCAATAGAAAGAGATTCCGCATGTACTTGCAACCATTCTTCAAAAGCACGTACCCCAAGCCAGAGGAGGTAACAAGCAGAAATAGCCCCCAACATATCGAAATACCAGAGATGGTAATAGTCGCACGACATTTCCAACTGTCCACGCTGAAAAGAAGTAAACCATAGTGCAAAAGCCACCAAAGGTAATAAGCCCTTATTTGAAGAAGAAGCATTTGTAGGGATAAGAGGATCGGCAGTAAAGAAGCCTTGCTGTTTCACCCAGTAGCCGACATAAAGGAATAGCGCACCAGTAAGTCCGGGTTGGAAGCTCAACGGAAGGAAGATTTCTCCATGCAAAGCGAAGCCAATTCCACTAAATAAAAGGCAAAGAAACAAAGGATACTTAGTACGAAGGGCAAGATTTAAAAAGATAGTCGACCAAAACAAAGCCACTAAAAACCAAATAGCCCCTATCGGTGCATTAATTCCCAAAACCCGTGGAGCGCCACTACCTAAAGCAATAGCCTTGAGTCGCTTCAATGCAACAAAGCCTGGATTTCCTCCAGCCTGCCATACCTCGAAAACAAGATAAGCACCGATGAGCAAACCGGTAAAAAGATAAGGTACCAACAGCCGCTGCGCATTTTTAGAAAGCAACGTTTTCCATTTCACAGAAGTAAAGAAATACCCTGAAATCAGGAAGAAAAGCGGCATGTGGAAAGAAAAGATGAAATCACGTAACCCAGACATTTTACCTGTGGAATGCCCCACAATCATAAGCAAAATGCCAAGTCCCTTCAAAAGATCGAAAGTTTCTATACGCG
>Ga0302170_10000251_pt1 | contig 21325 bp, 21 predicted proteins | sample I_Fen_N2_1_FD_193492 | JGI IMG/M metagenome (GOLD analysis project Ga0302170, IMG submission 193492) | Peat permafrost microbial communities from Stordalen Mire near Abisko, Sweden - I_Fen_N2_1 | ecosystem: Environmental > Terrestrial > Soil > Wetlands > Permafrost | place: Sweden: Abisko...
CTGCATCATTATTATTAGTAGGAGTTGCAAGACTTGTTATTTTAAGGCCATCCATCGATATAGGTGAAGTGGGTACACCGAAACCACTCAACGGAATATTAGATTTATCTAAATCTGAATTTCCAACTGATCCATCCATGATTTTAGAAGATGTTATAGCATTCTTGGATATAGTTACAACACCTAAAGAATCCATAGTTGCATCACCAGACATTTTTTTCCCTGTTACATTAGCCCTTAGAGCAAGCTCTGAATTAATTTTTGAAGAACTCCAGGTTTTTGTTGTTGAAATTGAAGCGTCATCTAAAGTCACACCACTTACTCCACCACTAGTGGATCCACTCGTTGTGGAATATAAAGCATACGGAACACTTAATAACTGACTACTTCCAACCACTGTGTAATTCGTTCCACCTGTTGGATCAGTCTCAGTCTTAATATAATGTTCTCCATTTCCCCAGTCGATCTTCGAAAAAACTCCTGATAGAGCAACCCCTGAACCAATTTGAATAGTGGCCAGACCGTTTTCATTGGTTGTTGCCGTCTGCAACTCAACATACACAGGTGTCAGTCCCTGTAGGATACTTATCACCATAGATATCTTCTGATTTGTAACCAGAACCTGATTGTTATTCCTTATAATTGCCTGATAACTCATTTTCTGAGGTACCTGAGCAAAAGTACCTACACCAATCAATATAACTGTAAAAAGTATAAATATTCTTTTCATAGTGATTATTTCTTTATAATTTTAAACACCTTGACAACTTGTGGAGATAAATTCTGATTCATTTGAACAACCTTGAGGTAATATGTAGCTGATGACAAATTTGCCACCGATATTAAAGTTTCTTTCTTTTCAACTGTCTGAGTCAACAAAATCTTTGCATTTACATCATACAAATAGCAAGTGATCTTCTCATCCACAAAGTTCTCCACTTTCAGGGTTAAAAGGTTGATCACAGGGTTAGGATAGACTGTACATTGGAGGGATACGCCTTTTATCTGACTTGATTCAGATTCTATTGAAATTTCGTAAGGCTGTTGTACACCTTGGGCAACAGAACCTGTAACATCAGAATAAGTTGTATAAACAATCTGCCCCACGGTATAAGTTACAGAACCTGCACTACCAAAAGCAGAGCCACCAGAAGTAGATATAGTTTCTTGTGCTTGCATCCCAGTTAATTTGATGCCGAAAAAAAATACAATTGTCAGTTTTAGTAATATTTGTCTCATTCCCCAAACTTTAATAATCATCCAAACCAATATTTATGACCAATTACAATACTTAAACAATCTCAAAAGATCAATAAATACATCTTGTTGTAATCAAACAATACATTTGTTTCACTATTCATTGAAATACAAAAAATAAATTTACAAGCATAACCGCATAGTAGATACTTATTTTACATAGACAAAAGTCAACACTTTATTTTACTTTCTGAAATTACAAGTCAACAACTCATTCTATTTAGCACTCCAAGTACAAAACAATCTCAATTGTTTTACAAGTAAATTTTAAATTCTGAGCAACATATAATTTAACCAACAAGATACTTCATATTAAATATCTCATAAAGTGACGCTAAGTTTCAAGTTCAGCTACTTCTACCCGAAATATTAGAGTTTTCCCACACAAAACTAATCATTATTATTAAAATATTCAGTCCCCGTAAGTGTAGTACAATATACTACAACACAGAATTTACACATGTATTTTAAGGAATAAGAGTTATACAAAATAAGAGGATAAAGCCACAGAAATACAATATTAGTGTGCCCACATTCCAGAACGGAATGGATATTTAAATGGACAATGAGAAATATTTAAATAAGAGTAAAATCAAATGAAAGGTATACAAGAAGAATAGCAAACAAATATTAATTAACCGATTGATACATCAATTAAGGGAAGGTTATTACGTATCTAGCTATAAATTTTTCAAAAAAAAAGAAGCTAAAGTCACAAGGTTAAAGGTTCATCACAAATAGGGTTGCTATTAAAGAGACTCAACACACTTAATATTTTACGACAGGAAAATGTAACACATAAGACTGGTATTAGTAGCAATTAAAACACAAAAAGAGTATTTTTTATTGAGATGTTGTAATTGCAAATTTATATTTAATCGTGCAACAATGAGTATATTTAACTACATTTAACTACAAGGAGAATTTAAACTAACATAACAAAAACTACAAAGGCTATTTGATTAAAAATAAAAACAGGAAATTCAGGAAACATTACCACTAATTTCTACACAAAAAAACTCAAGCAAATAAAACGAAATAGAATAAGCAAATAAAAAGGTGAAAAAGCATCACAAAATATAGAACTGACCCACAAAAAAGAAGCCCCGTCGCAACAAAGTGACAGGGCTAACATAAGAAAAACATGACCGATTAAACTTGCTGTTGCAAGATTCGAATACAGCTTTCCAAACTATCTTCCCAATAGGGAATAGTAATACCGAAAGTATTCTTAATTTTAGTTTTGTTCAAAACACTGTAATGGGGACGTGGAGTACGGGTAACATAATCTTTAGTTTCAATAGGGCGAACATCACAACTTATAGCATCAATACGATGAATAGCCTTCGTAAAATCATACCAGCTACAAACGCCTTCGTCAGAGAAATGATAAACGCCAGAAACGATTGTTTCACAGTTCAATACATTCAGAATAACGTCAGCAAGATCTGCAGCATAAGTAGGTGTACCTATCTGATCAAAAATAACACTGAGAGAATCTCGCTCGCGACCAAGCTTAATCATCGTTTTTACAAAATTGTTGCCAAACGAAGAATAAAGCCAAGCAGTTCGAATAATAATAGCATTTGGACAAGCCCCTATCAAAGCTTCTTCACCTGCAAGTTTTGACTTACCATACACAGTAGCCGGGCACACAGGTTGATCTTCTGTATAAGGCATATAATTAGTTCCATCAAAAACATAATCGGTAGATATGTGAACAACCTGCACACTATTCTCACTAGCAACCTCACCAATATTTCCAACAGCCTCAGCATTGATTTTATAACAAAGCTCAACATCGTCTTCAGCCTTATCAACAGCTGTATATGCAGCACAATTAACGATTACATCTATAACATTATCCTTTACAAAAGCACTGAGTGCAACTTTATCACAAATATCAAGTTCATTCACATCTGTGTAAATAAATTTGAACTCAGGAAAACGGCTAGAAGCTTGTTGCATCTCGTTGCCAAGTTGCCCACGACTACCGGTTATCAATATTGTTTTCATCTTCATTGTTACTTATTTCGATATTATGAATCTTGCAAGATTCACTCTTATATCAATTAGAAGTTAGAAATTCATTTCGGCATCCTTAAAAAACGGATGCTTCATATCTTTATCTGAAATAATAGCTTTATCGGCAGGAATTTTCCAATCTACAGCCAAAGACAGATCATTATATAAAATACCACGTTCAAGAGTTGGGTTGTAAAGATTATCACATTTGTAAGCAAAGATGGCTGTTTCAGTTAATACCGAAAAGCCATGAGCAAACCCTTGCGGTATAAAAAACTGAAGATGATTTTCTTCCGAAAGTTCCACACCATACCACTGCCCAAAAGTTGAAGAATTTTTGCGCAAATCAACCGCAACATCCCACACAGCTCCCCGAACAGCAGACACAAGTTTAGACTGACTCTGTGGATTGAGTTGGTAATGCAATCCGCGAATTACGCCATACGATGACTTAGACTTATTATCCTGACAGAAATGTAGATTTATTCCTGCTTCATAATAAATCTTCTCATTGTATGATTCATAAAAAAAACCACGCGCATCTTCAAAAACACGAGGTTTAATAATAACAAGATCCTTTATTGGTGTTTGTATAATTTCCATGCTGAGTTTATTAGAGTATTAAACCGTTTCGTTAGCTATTTTTAAAAGATACTCACCATAGTGATTTTTCTTCAACGGTTCAGCTAGTTTAAGTAATTGATTTTTGTCAATATACCCATAACGATACGCAATTTCTTCAAGGCATGCAACTTTCAATCCCTGACGGTTCTCAATAGTAGCAATAAAATTAGAAGCTTCGAGCAAACTATCGTGAGTACCCGTATCAAGCCATGCCATACCACGCCCCATCATTTTCAAGCTAAGACGCTCTTCTTCTAAATATAATCGGTTTAAATCTGTTATTTCCAACTCTCCACGTTTCGACGGTTTTAACCCTTTCGCCTTTTTTACAACATCATTACTATAAAAATACAAGCCTGTCACAGCGTAATTAGATTTCGGTTGAGCGGGCTTTTCTTCCAGGCTTAAAACTTTTCCGTTTACGTCAAATTCAGCAACACCATATCTTTCTGGATCGTTTACATAATATCCAAACACGGTAGCACCATCTTTCAGCTTAGCGGCATCACGCAAAGTTCGTGAAAAATCAAAGCCATAGAAAATATTATCCCCCAGCACCATGCAGACACTATCATCACCTATGAATTTTTCACCAATAATAAAAGCCTGAGCCAAACCATCGGGTGATGGTTGAATGACATATTCCAGTCTAATACCAAGGTCATCTCCATTTCCCAGTAAATTTTCATAAAGATGAATGTCTTGTGGAGTAGAAATAATCAATATATCCTTGATCCCAGCCAACATCAACACCGATAACGGATAATAAATCATCGGTTTATCATAAACTGGAATAATTTGCTTAGAAATGCTTTTGGTTATTGGATACAAACGAGTACCCGAACCACCTGCTAAAACAATACCTTTCATATATTTAGTCTCTTAAGTTACAAGTTTAAATACCAATCAAAATTAAAAGTTTATTCAACCTTATTATGGATGCCAAAGTTATATAATTTCCGACAATTAACAGTCACTTTAGCTGATTATTATTCTAAATCCAACTCACCCGACTTATAAAGCTGATAATTTCGGGCCAACAAAACCATAAACTTACTTATTTCAGTTTGCACCTGAAGAGTTTCAGGTGTGATCTCGTTTTTTTTCAAGCGTAACATCATAATTCCATATTGAAAATTAAAGCATAATTCAACATCACTCAGTTTCAAATCAATTTGTTGTTTACGCAGCTGAGCCAAGAAAGGAAGTACATGGTAAAACTTTGCATTATATCCGGCATTTTTACCCGAACGAATAATCGACGAATGAAGTTCATTCAATTCCTGCATAATATTCTTATTCAACTGAAGATGACCTTCGATTTGAACATTTTCAAGCCGCATCATTTCAATCAAGCTTTCATACCATTCATACAAGCCTTTGCGTTCATCGTCAGCAACAGGATAGGGAATAATAATGCGCTCGTTGATTATATCAAGATCAAGATTAAAAGCGCGGATCAAATCTTCCACCTGCCACATATAAAGCAGGTATTCACAAATATTTTCTTTTTTCAGTTTTTTCGCTATAAACATGATTCCAATTATCTGTAAACAATTATCAACTCTACAATTTCACTATTCAACGGTATCAAAATTCCAATCACCATCTTCGTCTACAAAAGTTGGCTCAATAAAATCATCCAATTCACGGCGTTCTTTTTTGGTCGGTCTACCAGTTCCTCTGTCGCGCCCTATTTGCCCAACCAATTTGGCCAATTCTATTAACTCCAACTGATCCGGTGTAGTAACATTCAACATAAAGTCTGCCACTAATTTAGCATTCATTCGGTTTTCAGACAATGCCAGCACCTTAAATGAGAACAAAATAGGATTTCGTTTAATAGAAACAATATCGCCAACCTTCACATTTCGTGATGGTTTTACCTGAACATTCTGAATGATGACTTTTCCTTTTTTACAGGCATCAGCAGCTAATGTTCTTGTCTTAAACAAACGAACAGCCCAAAGCCATTTATCAATTCGTACCTCAGTCTTCATCAGCAATAGAGAAAATTAATTCTAATTATTAGCTACTTATTATTATACTGCGTCATAGTCAACTGCATTCCAGAGAAACAGAAACTTTGAATTATTTCGGCACAACGATCAGCACGTTCAGACAGTGTTTCCGATTGTTCTTTGGTCCATTTGCCAAGTACATATTCAATTTGACGACCTCTTGCAAAATCGTTACCAATACCAAATCGCAAACGGGCATAATTATTATGCCCCAAAATTTCCTGAATATTCTTCAATCCATTATGCCCCGCATCCGATCCTTTGGGTTTTAAGCGAAGCGTTCCAAACGGTAAAGCCAGATCATCCACCACAACCAAAACGTTTTCAATGTCAACATTTTCTTTTTGCATCCAATATCTCAAAGCATTTCCGCTCAAGTTCATGAATGTAGATGGTTTCAACAGTATAAGAATACGTCCTTTGATTTTAATTTCGCAAGTTGAACCATAACGGTTTTCGCTAAAAAAAACATTGGACGCTTTAGCAAAAGCGTCCAATATTGTAAAACCTATGTTGTGGCGGGTATCCTGATACTCGTTACCAATATTGCCCAATCCGACAATTAAGTATTTCATGTTATTTGCAATTATTTTGCAGTTGCAGTAGCAGCAGCACCACGGGCAGCTCTAGTCAATTTAACTTGTGCAACAACTGCATTTTTCGCATTCAAAATTTCCAGATTTTCAACTGCAACATTAGCAACCTGAATAGATTTACCCAGTCCTAATTCCGTTACATCAACAATAACGTTTTCTGGAATTTGAGTATATAAACCTTTCACTTTTAATTTGCGCATTTCGAGGGCTAATTTACCACCGGCCTTAACACCTTCTGCCAAACCTTCAAGTTTGACAGGAAGTTCAACAACTACAGGCCTATCTTCAGTTACCTCTAAAAAGTCAATATGCAACACCTTGTCACTTACAGGGTGAAATTGTAAAGCTTTCATGATGGATTTAGTCTTTTTGTCATCAATATCCAAGTTTACAACAAAGACTTCCGGAGAATAAATCATTTTACGGATTTCACCAATAGTTGTTGTAAAATGAACGTTTTCGGCTCCACCATACAATACACATGGCACTTTATCCAAAACTCGTTCAGCTTTAGTAGCTTTTTTTCCAAGATCAGTTCTAACTGTTCCTTTTAAATCAAATGTCTTCATTTGTTCTTTAATAATATGTGTTACTCAAAATTTAAGCGTTTTATTTTTAAGTGATTAGTCGCTTAATTTCCCATCACACTTTCTTTTGCAAAAAAGTGAGGCAAAGGTAGTTATAATTTGGGAAATCCACAATATCTGACATACAAATTCCACAAACAACTGTCGATCTGTAAATTCGAGCCAACATCAACATTTTTATCCGAGCAAAATTGTTATTTTTGCAAAGCAATCAGCAAATTAAATTTGAATGAACGAGACAGTAAACAGAATGACACCATTCATTGTAATGGATGTTTTAGAACGTGCCAACGAATTAGAACGGAACGGAGTAAACATTATCCATCTCGAAGTTGGAGAACCAGACTTTGACATGCCCGAATGTATAACAAAAGCAGCCATTGAAGCTCTTCAAAAAGGCACGACGCATTACACTCATTCTCTAGGTGATCCTCAATTACGGTTGGCAATATGCGAATTTTACAAATCAGAATACAATGTTATTGTCGATCCGGAATGCATCGTAATTACATCCGGCTCATCACCAGCCATACTCATGACGCTGATGCTACTCTGTCAGGCGGGAGATGAAGTCATAATGTCTAATCCGGGATACCCCTGCTACCGGAATTTTACGCTAGCTTGCCACGCAGAACCTGTCTGTGTATCACTACACGCGGAATCCGATTTTCAGTACGATATCACGGAAATAAAGAAGAAGATTACAGATAAAACCCGTGCTATTTTTGTAAATTCACCGATGAACCCAACTGGTACACTGGTCAGCGACCAAGTGTACAAAGAACTGTCAGAATTGAACATTCCCATTATCTCAGATGAAATATACCATGGCTTGGTTTATAATGGGAAAGCATCATCAATACTCGAATTTACAAACAAAGCTTTTGTCATCAATGGATTTTCAAAACGATTTGCAATGACAGGCCTTCGTCTAGGATACTTAATTGCCCCAAAAGAGCACATGCGGTCCTTACAAATCTTACAACAGAACCTATTTATTTGCGCACCGAGCACAGCTCAAAAAGCTGGAATTGCAGCATTGAAAGAAGCAAATCTGGATGTGGAGTTGATGCGCGCTACCTACAACGAAAGACGCTTATATATCATTGATCGACTGCGAAAAATGGGATTCATCATCCACACTGAACCACAGGGCGCTTTTTATGTTTTTTGTGATGCGCGCAAATTCACATCCGATTCATATCATTTTGCTTTCGATGCTCTTGAAAAAGCACACGTTGGAATTACTCCCGGGATTGATTTCGGGACAAGCGGCGAGGGGTTTGTCCGGTTTTCATACGCAAATTCATTGGAAAACATTCGCTGCGGCATGGATCGTTTAGAAAATTATTTATCCAGAACTGTTCAATAAACAGATTTATTGCAGATTAGAATGAGGGAAAAACATAAAATTTATTTTCATTCTTTTAGCAATACCACATGTAATTCAAAAAAAAGTATTATATTTGCGGGCTCAAAATACAGAGCAATAATTATTTTCAAATTATAAAGTAAAGGGAGGAAACAAACAATAGCTAAACAATTAACCATCAGACCTCAAAGAGGAAGAGTGAAAGAGCAACCCAATCGAATAAACGATAAAATTAAAGGGTTAAAAGAAGTTCGTTTGGTGGGCGACAATGTAGAACAAGGCGTTTATTCGTTTGACGAAGCCTTACGCATCGCCGATCAATTAGAATTGGATTTGGTTGAAATATCGCCTAATGCTGTACCACCGGTTTGTAAAGTTGTTGACTATCAAAAGTTTTTGTATCAACTTAAAAAGCGAGAAAAAGAAGCTAAGGCTAAAACAGCTAAAGTCATATTAAAAGAAATTCGTTTTGGACCTCAAACCGATGAGCATGATTACAACTTCAAATTGAAACATGCTCAGGGATTTCTAAAAGAAGGCTGTAAAGTAAAGGCCTATGTATTTTTCAAAGGACGCTCTATCCTCTTCAAAGAACAAGGCGAAGTTTTATTACTCCGTTTTGCCAGCGATTTGGAAGAATATGCCAAAGTAGACCAATTACCTCAATTGGAGGGGAAACGCATGATTATCATGTTTTCGCCAAAAAAGGTAAAGTAAAATTGGCTACCATAAGATTGGATTTCACAACTAAATTATAAAGTAAAAATGCCAAAAATGAAAACTAACTCCGGTGCTAAAAAAAGGTTTACCCTTACCGGAACAGGAAAGATTAAAAGAAAACATGCGTTTAAAAGCCACATTTTGACAAAAAAAACAACTAAGCAAAAACGTAACCTGACTCACACTGCTCTTGTTCACAAGACAGATTTGACCAACGTTAAAGAAATGCTTTGCTTGAAATAGTCAACTTAGTTCTTTTTAAATCTCATTTTTCTTAGTCTAAAAAACCGAATGTCTTTAGCCTTAAGTTCGTTCCAAAAGACGACGCTAACATTCACAAATCATTTTAATTATGCCAAGATCAGTAAATCACGTTGCTTCACGTAAAAGAAGAAAAAGAATTTTAAGCCTTACCAGAGGTTATTTTGGAGGTCGTCGTAACGTATGGACCGTAGCCAAAAATACATGGGAAAAAGGGCTGCAATATGCTTATCGCGACCGTAAAAACAAAAAACGTAACTTCCGCGGATTGTGGATTCAACGTATTAATGCAGCTGCACGTTTGGAAGGTATGTCATATTCAAAACTCATGGGAGCTTTACACAAAGCCGGTATTGAAATGAACCGTAAAGTACTGGCCGATTTAGCAATGAATCACCCAGAAGCATTTAAAGCTATTGTATTAAAAGCTAAAAACGTTTAATACATTTTCATCTTGTTTAGTTTCAGTTATTGTAAACTAAACGTATTTAATAAAAAAGAGGATGACCAGTGTTGGTCATCCTCTTTTTTATTAATGCCACTAGCAGAACTGAAAGTAGCACCACACCGTTGCTGCTCCGAGCAACGGTGTGGTGCCACCTCTAGCAACAGTGTGTTGCTGGGAGTAGCAACACACTGTTGCTAAAAACATGCTGAATTCAGAAAATACCGAGTTCATTTTGGAGATACAACCCAATACAGTTCAATAAAAAAGGCCGAATAATTTCGGCCTTTTTTATTAGTATAACGTACAATGTATTAAATCCAACGAACATAACAAAAATCCTGACGATGAGGCAGATCTTCATTTTTAGGGAACATTCGGAATCCAAACTTAAATGAACCAGCCATGTTTAGCTTATAGTCAATACTAAAGAACAGCTTAGTTCCTTCTGTTTTCACAAGTTTTAACTCCTCAACATCATAAAGAGTATCAACATTATTCTTGTCTAGCTTTGTAGCAACAAGTTCAATACCTATCCCTTTATCATTAATATCATGAACATCAATTACAATATTTATTTTATTGCTTTCACCAGCTTCCGGATTATGAATCAGTTTTTCAGGGACATCCATCGTTACTACCTGAATATTATCCCAACCTGCAGCAACTTTTTCTTTCCACGCTGCAATTTCTTTTGCCTTTGAGAATCCATTTGCTTTTAATAAGGCTGAACGAGTTGCCAGCTTAGTATAAAAGCGAGCAATATAGTCATCAATCATTCGTTTGGTTGTAAAACGTGGAGTAATCTGAGCTAAAGAGTTCTTGATAACCTGAATCCATTCCGGAGAATATCCTTTGGTATTCTTAGCGAAATACAACGGAATGATTTCGTTTTCGAGCATACTGTAAATAGTTGCAGCATCCAACTGATCTTGATGTACATCATTCTCATAAGTACGTTTCTCAGTCAGAGCCCAGCCGGCACCTTTCACATAACCTTCCAACCACCAACCATCAAGTACCGAGAAATTCAGCACTCCATTCATTTGAGCTTTTTCGCCCGAAGTTCCCGAAGCCTCCAAAGGTCGGGTCGGAGTATTAAGCCAGATATCAACACCGCAAATTAAACGTTTAGCCAGACGCATATCGTAGTTCTCAAGGAAAATAACCTTACCGAGGAACTGAGGCATGCGCGAGATTTCGATAATACGTTTGATCAGACCCTGACCACCCCCATCGGCTGGGTGAGCTTTTCCTGTGAAAAGAAACTGAACCGGATGAAGAGGATCATTAACGATTTTTTCCAAGCGTTCCAAATCAGTAAAAAGCAGATGAGCCCGTTTATAGGTTGCAAAACGGCGACCAAAACCAATAATCAAAGCATTTGGATTAATAGCCTCAAGAACAGAAACTATACGCGAAGGATCACCTTGATTTTTCAACCAGTTTTCTCTAAACTGATCTTTGATATAATCGATCAATTTTATTTTCAAATTCATGCGCGTATGCCAAATTTCCTGATCAGGAATTTTATACACACCTTCCCATATTTTCATATTAGACTGGTCGGCATAAAATGCTTTCGTAAAGTATTTCTCATAAATAGCTTTCCAATCGGAAGATGTCCACGTAGGAAGGTGAACACCATTGGTAACATAGCCGACGTGCTGTTCTTCTGGGAAATACCCTTTCCAAATAGGGCTAAACATCTCTTGCGACACTTTACCATGCAGCCAACTAACACCGTTCACTTCCTGACAAGTATTACAAGCAAAAGTACTCATGCTAAACTTTTCATTGTGATCCCCCGGATGTTCACGACCCATATCAATAAATTCATCCCAGCTCAATTGTAATTTGTCGGGATATTCACTCATATATTTTTGAAACAATGACTCATCAAAGCTATCATGTCCAGCTGGTACAGGTGTATGAACCGTATACAACGAACTTGCACGAACAATTTCCAATGCCTCACTGAATGTAAGATCTTTATCAGCAATTAAATCAACCAAGCGCTGAGTATTAATTAAAGCGGCGTGACCTTCATTACAATGGTAGACATCTTTTTCTATTCCTAATTTCTTTAAAGCAAGAATACCACCAATTCCTAACATGATTTCTTGTTTCATGCGATTTTCCCAGTCACCACCATAAAGTTGATGAGTGATTGAGCGATCAAATTCACTGTTCATGTCATTATCCGTATCCAGCAAATACAAAGAAATTCTACCTACAGCTACCTTCCATAAATAAGCGTAAACAGTTCGTCCCGGATAAGGAACCTCAATTACGAGAGGATTATCATTGGCATCTTTCATTTGAGTCAATGGAAGGTTATTGAAATTTTGCGCTTCATAAACTGCAACCTGCTGCCCATCTACCGACAACGATTGAGTAAAATATCCATAGCGATACAAAAATCCAATAGCAGTCATATCTATATTACAATCGCTGGCCTCTTTCAAATAGTCACCAGCTAAAACTCCCAACCCACCGGAATAGATTTTCAAGACTTCAGTCAGGCCATATTCCATGCTAAAATAAGCGATTGATGGAGTAGCTGTATTTTTAGGGACATCCAAATAAGCCCTGAAGCTCTCATAGACAACATCTACCTTTTTGATAAATTCAGCATCTTGTCCCATTGCCACCAATTTCTCATAATTCAGAATATTAAGTAACAATACCGGATTTGATGAAGCCTCAATCCAAGCCTCACGATCAATCTGTCGAAATAAACTTTTAGCATTGCTATCCCAAGCCCACCAAATATTTTGTGCGATCTCTTCCAGCTTGTTTAAACTTTCAGGCAAATGTGATTTTACATTTATCTCTTTCAAGTTTATTTCATTTACACTATTAACTCTAAGCTTCATAATTGCTAATCTTTTTTAAATAACTAAGACACTGTTAAATAACTAGTTGTGAATGAATATTATTTTATTTATATTCTATTGTAGTACAAAAATATACAAATTCAATTAATGAACGGTATCTCATTAATTAAAAAACAATATATAGACTTCAAACGTTTGCATAAATCATTGTCGACAAACCGTAGCGAAACGTCCAAAACATTACCATTAATCAGATACTAAGCCTTTTATTTTTATTTGTAAGTGCAATATGATATGCACTATCATAAAACTGAATGAAGTGCTTCCAAAGAGCTTTTTCAGCAATAACAGAAGCTTTTTCCCGAACAGTTTGAATTTGCTCTTTAGTCAATGATGCGAACTTACCAATCATTTCAGCAATTTGGGTTGCAACTATGTAACTATTATAATCTGAACGATGTATTACCCCTACCCCATTTTCAACATTCTGCTGAGAGTGAGACACCCATTGACCAAAACCTGACAAATCTGTTGTTATAGTCGGAACACTAAAAGCAATGCTTTCGAGCGGAGTATAGCCCCAAGGCTCATAATAAGATGGAAAAACAGTAAGATCCATCCCAATCAGCAAATCGTAATACGACTTATTGAAAATTCCATCCGATCCATTCAGATAAGATGGAACAAAAATAATCTTCACAGCCTGAGTTTGTTGATTGGTTAAATGATACCAGTGAATTGCCGACATTATGCTATCATTATAATAATCATAAAGCTCGTGAGTAGTAAACCTATTCCATGAATAAAGAGTTGAAGCTGGGTTACTTATTGCCGAGGCTAGATCAGCCCGAAAGCCTTTGATATGCGCCGGAACCATAAGAAATGCCACTATCTCTCTAGACAAGTCAGGCTGAGAAGCCAATTGTTTCAATGCCTCTATAAAAGTGTCAATACCTTTATTCTTATATTCATAACGTCCGGCAGTACCAACAAACAAAGCATCATCCGTCAGTGAATAGCCCAATAACTTTTCAGCTACTTTTTTCATGGTTTGGCGTGCTTCCTCACGTTTTACATTAAATTTCTTTCCTTTCGGAACAAAGTCATCTTCAAAACCATTCGGAGTAACAACATCAGGCTTTTTATCAAGTAATTGTTCACATTCCAAGCCCGTTATTTCACTAACCGTGGTAAAACAATCAACCGTACGTGCAGCCTCCTTTTCTGTAGAATGTTTAGAAACCATATTCAGCTCATAGGCCATCTGATCTCCGTTATATTCATTCAAATAATCATACAAGGGTTTGTGATTTCCGGCAATTGATCGACCGATAGACGTTGCATGGGTAGTAAAAATAGTCGCTACAGAGGGAAGTTGTTTTTGAATATAAAAAGCACCAAAAGTAGTCATCCATTCATTAAAATGTGCCACTACCTGATTATTGTCGGTTAATCCAAAAAAACGATAATAACTCTCGATAATCATTCCTGTGACATATCCAAACATGGAGGATTCATCGTAGTCGCCATAAGCAGCAATAGAATTAACTCCTACTTGCTCCCAAACCTGACCATAAATTTCGTCTTTACGAGCCATCAGTGGCATAAAATCAACCAACACAGCAATAGGCTTTCCGGGAATATCCCAACGCCCAACACGTATTTTTAATTTGTATTTATCCTCAGTAAACTCTTTCCAGCCAGGATATAAGTCTGGGACTTCCTCAAACAATGGATTTTTCTGTTCCAACCACACATCCGGACCTATAAAAATCAACTTATCAGGGTGAGATTTTTGCAAAGTGGCAGCCCGGGTTGACAAGACTGTATAAATACCACCAACCATATTGCACACTTCCCAACTGGTCTCAAAAATATATTCGGGTTTCAAAGAATTCGACATGAATAGATAATTAAAATGATTGCAAATATAATACTTTTTTACCTGAAACTATTGTTAAGTAGAAATTTGAAACTCATTTTGAATTATCTAGAAATTAGAATAAACAAGATTTAATGTATTCCTGATAATTCAAGAACAGAACAAACTCTCAGCATACTTTTCTGAATTACCCACGCCCTAAATCTGTTATCAAAAACAAAAGAGATAAACAATGTTACCAAAGTTCGTGTTTTTGTCAGCAATAATTCGTATTTTTAGTCCCTAATCGTACGTTAATTATTAATTATTAATTATCAATCATTTACATAAATATGGGAGCTAAGAAAAATTTTGTTTTAGACACGAATGTCATTCTGCACGATTATAATTGTGTACACAATTTTGAAGAAAATGATATCTACATTCCAATTGTTGTGTTGGAAGAGCTGGATCACTTCAAAAAAGGCAACGAACAAATAAATTTCAACGCTCGCGAATTCGCCCGTGAACTGGATCTGATTGCAGATGACAAACTGTTTACAAAAGGGGCTGACCTGGGAGTGGGGAAAGGAAAACTGTTTATCCTCACAGGTGGTGAATACCCCGACATCATATCAAAATCGTTTATAGAAAAAACGCCAGACCATCGGATACTTGCCAGCACGTATGTGTTACGCGAACAGAAAAAAAAGAACAAAACAGTTCTGGTCAGTAAAGATATCAACCTGCGAATGAAAGCGCTTTCATTGGGATTGGAAGCTGAAGATTATATAAATGACAAAGTTACCGATTTCAATGTCTTTGAAAAAACATACGAAACATACGAGAACATTGCACCGGAACTTATCGATAGGCTCTACACCGGCGATGGAAGTATTTCTGTCGACGAACTGGATTTTTCGTCAGACATTGAACCTCAAGAGTGCTTCATACTAAAAAGTGTACGATCTAGTGTATTAGCCCGATATAATCCTCAAACCGGGATGGTAAAACGAGTTGAAAAAGAAAGGTCTTTCGGCATAGAGCCGCGCAATGCAGAGCAAGCTTTTGCCATGAATGTACTGCTTGATGAAGATGTAAAATTAGTCGCTTTGACTGGAAAGTCGGGAACAGGAAAGACATTGTTAGCTCTTGCCGCCGCCTTGCAAAAGAACGAAGCATATAAACAAATTCTGCTAGCCAGACCTATCGTTGCACTGGGGAATAAAGATCTTGGATTCCTTCCCGGAGACGAAAAACAAAAAGTTGCTCCTTATATGCAACCCCTATTCGACAACCTGAATGTGATTAAGCATAATTTTTCATACCAAGGCAAAGAAATCAGATTGATTGAAGAGATGCAACGTAACGAACAGTTAGTCATCGAAGCGTTAGCGTACATCCGCGGGCGAAGCTTGAGCGACACTTTTTTTATTGTTGACGAGGCACAAAACCTAACGCCGCACGAAATCAAAACCATCATTACGCGAGCAGGCGAAGGTACAAAAATTGTATTTACAGGCGACATTCAACAAATAGATTCGCCCTATCTGGATATGCTTTCCAATGGTTTAGTATACATGATCGACCGTATGCGGGGACAAAACATCTTTGCTCACATCAATTTAGTAAAAGGAGAAAGAAGCTTCCTGTCCGAACTGGCGAGTGATCTTTTATAGGTACAAAGTAAAAGAATTCAATATTCTCAAAAACTCTTATGATTAATCAAACCGCAATAACAAATAAACTTGCAACTGAAAATATAGGCAAACTAATCTGGACGTATTCGCTTCCGGCCATTACAGGAACAGTTGTAATGTCATTGTATAATGTAGTTGATCGGATTTTTATCGGGCAGGGAGTCGGTCCGTTAGCCATATCAGGTTTAGCACTGACTTTCCCGTTCATGATTTTTCTTATGGCATTTGGGATGTTGATCGGAGCAGGTTCTGCAGCTCGAATTTCGATTACATTAGGCCAGAACAACATAGAAAAAGCCGAGAAAATACTTGCAAATGCCTTTACTCTAACATTGATCATTTCGGGGACGGTCGTGGTTATTTCATACATTTTCATGCGTGATGCTCTTCTTCTTTTCGGAGGAACAAGCAGAACCATACATTATGCCGAAGATTTCATGCAGATTATCATTCCCGGAGGAATATTTACGGCGCTCAGCTATGGATTCAATAATATTATGCGGGCTTCCGGTTATCCAACCAAAGCTATGTATACCATGATAATCTGTGCTGTTATTAATGCAATTCTGGCACCTCTGTTTATCTTTGGCTTTCATTGGGGCATACAAGGTGCAGCCTGGGCAACGAATATATCATACCTGATTGGAACCATTTGGGTTTTATCCCATTTCTTACAAAAAAGTTCTAATTTGCGCTTTCACCGCAAAAACTTCAGACTAGAAAAAGAGGTTGTAAAATCCATCATCAGCATCGGCATGTCACCCTTTTGTATGCAAATGGCGACATGCTGTGTTGTACTATTGGTAAATTCCACGCTGATACGTTACGGAGGTGATCTGGCAATCGGAGCTTTCGGAATAATCAACAGCGTAAATACACTGATAGTAATGATTATTATCGGGCTAAACCAGGGAACTCAGCCTATCATCGGGTATAATTATGGAGCTAAAAACTTTAACCGGATGTTTCGGACTTTGAAGTATGCTGTGATTATTGGAAGCTGTATCACCACAATTGGCTTTATTGCCGGAACATTTTTTTCGGACGAAACTGCCGCCCTTTTTACGCGCGACAAAGAACTTCAAGCCATTGCAAGTAAAGCACTACGAATCTCGGTTGCGCTATTTCCGATTATCGGATCGCAGATTGTTATTACCAATTTTTTTCAATCAATTGGGAAGGCCAAAATATCTATTTTTTTAAGCCTGACACGCCAGTTTTTATTTCTTATTCCTTGTTTGATACTATTCCCTCCCATTTTCGGAGTTAGTGGAGCCTGGTATGCCATGCCGGTTTCAGATGGACTGGCCACAGTAGTTGCCTTTATTACAATCTATATTTTCATTCGTAAATTTCGGGCAAAACCGGCTGCTATTTTATAAAAAAAAGAGACATAACCAATTGGCCATGTCTCTTTTTTTTATTTGGTTATTCTTATTTATGCACCAATACCCATGCATCTGGGAATCGGTTAGAAATTTCTTTAATGCGAACATGAGCTTGCTTGTAATCGTTATAAGCAGAAATCAATACCCGATACATTCCTTTTTCGTTAACAACTACGATAGCTTGATTTCCTTCTGCTTTCAATGTGCTTTGCAGGCCTTTTGCATTGGTTTGTTTACCGAAACTACCCACAACAACATAATATTTATAGTTCAAAGCGCCGTCGCCACCATCAACCAGACTGAAATTTTCATTTCGCGTAACTTCGTTTTCAGCTACTTCGCTTTTTGGAGCTTCAGCAGCTGGAGTATAAGAAGGTGTTGAAGGAATAGTAGGAGCAATTGTTGTTTTAGGAGCACCTGCTTCGATATTTGCACCTGCTGGAATTTCAGCTATTTTTTGTTTAGTTTTACAGGCAGATGTTGCCATAATTACTACGGCCAATACAACTGCCAATCGAATTGATTTCATGTTTAATTTGTTTATGGGTTTATTGTTTATGAATAATTGTTCTTTTGAAGAACAGGACGGCACAGCTATTAATTAGCCCTCCTTTTTATCATCTGTCTCATTTCGACTACAAAGATGATAAGAAAAATGCAGGAAAACAATAGTATTAATGAATTTTGCAAAAATAAACAACTATCCGTGGAAACAAAATGGGACTGAACGACGTTTTAGGAATAGAAATTTATAAATTCTATATATTACTAACTCACTAAAACAATTAAGTCATGAAATTTTCATTGCCAGAATTACCGTATGCACAAAATGCATTAGAACCTATTATCAGCGAAAAAACAATCAGTTTTCATTATGGTAAACACCACCAAACATATGTAAACAATCTGAATGGTCTGGTAGAAGGAACTGAATTCGCAAATGCGGATCTTGAAACTATTGTAAAAAAATCAGAAGGACCTATCTTCAACAACGCTGCTCAGATATGGAATCATACATTCTATTTTCTTTCGCTGACACCAAATAAAGGTACTGTTCCGAGTGATAAACTAGCCAAAGCTATCGATGCAACATGGGGTTCGCTTGATGCTTTTAAAGCTGAATTCAACAAAGCTGCCGTATCGGTATTTGGTTCCGGTTGGGCCTGGCTGGTAAAAGATGCCGAAGGAAAACTTTCTATTGTAAAGGAAAGCAATGCAGGAAATCCTATCACCCGTGGTCTTACTCCGCTACTCACTGTAGATGTATGGGAACATGCATATTATCTCGATTATCAGAATCGTCGTCCCGATTATGTAACTGCACTTTGGGATTTAATTGACTGGAAGATCATTTCAGGACGTTATTAATACAGACTCAAATAAACAGCTTCAAAGCGGGATGGAATAAATTTCATCCCGCTTTTTTTTAAGTAGTTATAGCAGGAAATATAGTATAAATATATTTACAGAACACAACAGAATAAAGCCATAGTGTTAACGAATACAACTAAACATTCATTTTCCTAAAAAACCAGCAGGCATTATACCGAAGTGTTCTAAAAAAATTATCTTTGCATTCACTTTAAAAAAAATATTCAGGCTATCATCTGTCTGAATCGAATAAAATAACAGAAAACTTTAGGCGAATGAAAAACGTATCGATCATTATTAATGCCGTCATGGCTGTAGCTATTGTAATTCTTTTTGTATTGGTTTTGACCAACAAATCAAACCCGATAACTAAGCAACTTACAACAGGCAAAGATGTAGCAATATCGGGAAAGTTACCCATTGCCTATATTAATATTGATTCGCTCTTGTTGCATTATCAATTTGCTAAAGATGCCAACGAATCGCTGATTAAAAAGCAAGAGGACTCCCGCCTTACAATCAATACTAAAGCACGTCAGTTGCAAGTAGAGATGGCAGAGTTTCAACACAAACTGGAAAACAATGCTTTCCTGAGTCGTGACCGTGCAGAACAGGAACAAACACGATTGCAGAAGAAACAACAGGATTTGCAGGCACTGGATGGAGACCTGAGCAAACAATTAGTTCAGATTCAACAAAAGATGAGTGAGCAACTGCGCGACACCATCAATGCTTTCATGAAACAATTCAACAAAGATCATAAATATCAAATAATCCTCAGCAATACTTCGAGCGACAACGTTCTGTATGCCGAAAAGGGATATGATATTACGGCTGAAGTTACCAAGTTGCTTAACGAACGCTTTGCTGCCAGAAAATAAGCAGAAGTACAAAACCAATAAAAAAGCAGGCCGATTCTGAATTCAGAATCGGCCTGCTTTTTTTATCTATGTATCGAAAATTAGTTTCCGCGGAATGAGAGAAAGAAAGACAAAGCGGCATACATCAATACTAATACTACCCACGAATTAGAGCCGGTAAACATTAAATAAGCGGCAATTGCTAACAGCAAACTGGTAAGAAAACCGAGTCGTGCCAAACGCCGTAACCGGGCATCGGATGTTTTGATATCGTAAGCATTTTTGCCCTGAACGTAAATCAATAAGCCGGAGCCAAGTGAGAATAAGTAAGGAGCAAGCGTCAAATTGAAAAGCTGACCAAATGCGCCCAAAATAGTTAGTGTACCTGCAATTATAAAAAGGATTTGAGAAGGTTGTTTTAGTTTCATTCTTTAATTATAAAAATATCTTCGTTTTCTTTTTTCATGAAATAATGTTCCCGGGCGAATTTTTCCAGATTTTCGTTACTGGACTGAAGCTCATTTCGCTTTTGCCTGTTAACTTCAATTTCATCCTGATAGTACTTCAACTCTTTTTCCATCCGCACAATTCGGCGATAGGTTTGCCAACGATGAATCAAACTATGTTCGTCGAAGAACGTAACAAGGACAGCAAAGATCAAAAATACAATGAGGTATTTATTCAGGAGTTTTTTTCCGAGTTTTTTTCCTGTTTTTTGAGAATCATCCATGATAAATGAAAGTTGTGCGTAAGCTGAAAGCGTATAAAAAGTGAGCAATTCAAAGGTCTGAACTTTGTCTGGCCACCGAATTGATTGACAAAGGTAAGCAATTTTCAGGAACCTTCTTTTTTTTCAGAAATCTTTTTTTTAATGAACGGGGACAATCTATTTTCAGTATATTTGCAGGCAAAAGCAGAAAAAGGTTTCAATTTATGGATAATTTCATTGTATCGGCACGCAAGTATCGCCCATCCACGTTCAACTCGGTTGTTGGTCAATCATCTTTGACTACAACTTTAAAGAATGCCATCAAAAGCAATCATCTGGCGCATGCCTATTTGTTTTGCGGGCCACGCGGAGTAGGAAAAACAACTTGTGCCCGTATATTTGCCAAAACCATCAATTGCCAAAACCTGACTGCCGACTTTGAAGCCTGCAACGAATGTGAATCCTGCGTGTCGTTCAACGAACAACGCTCGTACAACATACATGAGCTGGATGCAGCTTCGAACAACGGGGTGGACGATATACGCTCGCTTACCGATCAGGTGCGCATACCACCGCAAGTTGGCAAATACAGCGTATACATTATCGATGAGGTCCACATGCTTTCGCAGGGAGCTTTCAACGCGTTTCTGAAAACGCTGGAAGAACCGCCCGCACATGCCATTTTTAT
>Ga0302170_10000253_pt1 | contig 21245 bp, 16 predicted proteins | sample I_Fen_N2_1_FD_193492 | JGI IMG/M metagenome (GOLD analysis project Ga0302170, IMG submission 193492) | Peat permafrost microbial communities from Stordalen Mire near Abisko, Sweden - I_Fen_N2_1 | ecosystem: Environmental > Terrestrial > Soil > Wetlands > Permafrost | place: Sweden: Abisko...
CTCTAGAATACGTCGTGCTAAAAGGAAAGCTTTGCTTTCCATATTGAAAAGAATTTAATTAGATTTACAATGCAGAGTCTTGTAAATCTAACCTGACGTAGTCTGGAGACTACGCCGAACGTTGGTTTCACCTGCGGTTATTTACATTCAAGTCCGAAGGACTTGACAAAAAACATACTTGTTGAAATTGAATATGCTTATCTCGAACTCAAAATATTTATTTCTTATTCGAAATGGTTTATTTTGAGAAAACAAAAAAGGCTGACTCATTATCTCTGAGTCAGCCTTTTTTCTGTTATTAAAAACGTGTTTTATTTTGTAGGCTTCATTACCACTTCCATAATGTTGCCCTGAGCCACTAATTTTATTAAAGTAGATTGAATCGACTGTGGAGTGATAGATTCTACTGCATTTTTATAGTTGTCCACATAATTAATCTGATTGTGATAATAGCTTTCTACAGTGTTTAACCACCATCCGTTCTCTCTCAGATTTTCATTATAAGTCTTCAGCAGGTTTTGTTTTACCTTTTGAAGGTCTTCTGTTTTCGGACCATTCTTCACTATTTCATTCACCTCATCGTAAATCATTCCGATAAGTTTGGCTTGTTTGACCGGATCAGTATCAAACTGCATCAGCAGTGTCGCATTGTTTACCGGTTGATGGCTAATGCCTGCACGAACGCCTACACCGTAGGTTCCACCTTCTTTCTCGCGAATGGATTCGGTGTATCGTATATCCAGAATATCGCCAATGGCTCCTACCAGTGTGTTATTCACAATATTGTAAGGCATTGCCCCATTATACAGTACCAGATTGGTTGCTTTCGCAGTTTTCATTTCTTTTTCGAACGTGTTCGAAACTTTTCCCTGTGGTTTACGTATATTATTGTCCGTAAATTTCTCTAAAACCTTGGTTGTTTTCAAACCTCCCAGGTACGTACAAATAGCATTTCTCATTTTCACGTTGTTCGGATCAACATTTCCGGCGAAGATAAACGTAAAATCTGCCGGATTCGCAAATCGGTCTTTGAAAAATGCCAATGCTTTATCCTGATCTACCTTAGTGATAGTGTTCAGATTCATAATTACTGTACGTGGATTGTGGTTTGTAACCAGAGTATTTACAGTATCATTGAATGCTTTACGAGGATCGGTAGCACTATTTGCCAAGCTGGTACGATACATGTTTATTAATGCGCTAAAAGCATTGTCGTCCTTGCGGGGAGCGGTGTAGAATAAGTATACCAACTGCATCATGGTTTCAAAATCATTTACCGAAGATTTTCCTCCAAAGCCTTCTTCGTAATTGCTGATCTGAGGTTGTAAGCTAACTACTTTTCCTGTTAGTATCTTATTCAAATCGACTTGTGAATAGCTGCCTAATCCGTTGTTGCCAACAATGGTAGATGCTAATGTGGCTGAAGGCAGAAGCGAAATATCTTTTACTTTTGAAAGGCCTCCTTCGCTGTATGCACTCAGCAATATCTCATCCTGCTTAAAGGTAGTAGGTTTGAAAATTACTCGTATGCCATTGCTCAGTGTCCATTCTGTTGTACCAAGTTTTTGGTTTTGTCCTTTTTTAATTACTTTACCTGCAACAGGTGCTTTCTCCACTAACGGTTTATTAAGCGTTTCCTCTGCTTTAGCAGTTAGTTGAGCCTTGCCTGCTTCGGTAATTGCTGCTAGTACCTGATCGTTGTTTGGAACCTTCACAGTTGGTTTTTCGGGCGAGGTGATAGTTACAAGCAGGTTTTTCTCGGTTATATAAGATTTTGCAACCTGATTAATTACATTGGCGGTTAAGCTCGGCAAAATAGCCTGAATTGTTTGATACTCCCATTCTATGCCGGGTACAGGTTCGTTTTGTAAGAAATTCCGAACGTATTCACTTACTAAACTGTTGTTTTTCCGATGATCACGATCTTTGTAGGATGTTTCAAATTGCTTTAGCATATTGGTTTTGGCTCTTTCCAATTCAGCATTGGTAAATCCAAAACGCTTGATTTTTTCGGCTTCCAATAGCAGAGCATTTAATCCCTCTGCTTCTTTTCCTTCTTTAGGCACTGCCAGCATGGTAAATGCATCCTTGGATTTTACCAACTCACCGTAACCTGCCATAGCACCCACAAAAGGAGCATTAGCTTGCTGCGTGATTTCGTTAAAACGTTCTCCGATAATTGCCGAAATCAAATTGTCAACAATACCCTTAGCGTATCCCTGTACCGAAAGCTGAATTTCTGCAGGTAGTTTCTCGTGCTTGTATTCCAGGGTAATGCGGGTTACGTTAGCTTCTTTGTCCGAAACTAAAGCTACAATTGGTTTGTCATTGTCAGCAACAGTGGATATTGGCCGTTCTCCTGCATTTTCTTTTTTGGGTATTGAAGAGAATAAAGTTTTTATTTTAGCTTCAATTTTATCTACATCTATATCTCCAACAACTAAAATGGCTTGCAAATCAGGACGATACCATTTCTTATAATAGTCTCTGATGACATCATATTTAAAGTGTTTAATCACGGCAGTATCACCAATACCGTCTCTTATTCCATATTGCGATCCGGGATATTTAATTTTGTTCGATTCTTTCCACATTCTGCGGTCTGCACCAAAACGTGTACGCCATTCTTCCATAATAACACCGCGTTCACTATCAATCTCTTTATCATCAAGGGTTAAATATCCCGACCAATCGTGCAAAACCAGTAATGCGCTATCAACCACTCCTTCCTGAATGGTTGGCACATCCGATAAGTTATAGACTGTTTCGTCTATGGCGGTATAAGCATTAATATTCTCTCCGAATTTCACACCGTGTTTTTCCAGAAAACTAATGATTCCTTTTCCGGGGAAGTTCTTGGTGCCGTTAAATGCCATGTGTTCAAGAAAATGCGCTAAACCGTTCTGATTATCATTTTCAAGAATAGAACCAACGTTCTGTGCAATGAAAAACTCTGCACGTTGTTTGGGCTCTGCATTGGCCCGAATGTAGTAAGTCAAACCATTTTCTAACTTTCCATAGCGTATTTTCGGATCAAGTGGGATGGGTTGTACCTGTTGAGCTTCGGCGTGTAGTGCCAAAATCAGCATCAAACTTAAGGAAAACAACCTTAGAAGATTTTTTTTCATAATTGAATTGTTTTTTGAATTGATGATAGTTTATTAGAGAATAATATTTGCAGTTAAATCGGTTACAAAGGAAAGTATAATTAGTGAAATAACAAAATCATTTTATTGTTTTTCGATAATTATTTATTAATCTACAGAATTTTATGCTTGTTTAGCCTTAAACCAGGTATTTTTATCGACAGATTCGTGTAACCGATCTTCAAAATAATGTACTTTTGTAATGTAAAACAAAACACGATGTCAGAAAAATTGTTTATCCCTGTAGGATCAGATAAAAAGAATGTATACGAGGCGTTGCTGCCACAACTATCAGCTTTGATAGAAGGTGAAACTGATTTTATTGCCAATTTGGCTAATATCACAGCAGTTTTAAAAGAATCGTTTGGTTGGTGGTGGGTTGGTTTCTATATTGTAAAAGACGATGTGTTGGTGCTTGGACCGTTTCAGGGAGCAATTGCCTGTACGCGCATACGTTTAGGAAAAGGTGTTTGTGGTACAACCTGGAAAGAAGAAAAAAGTCAATTTGTGCCGGATGTAAATTTGTTTCCGGGACATATTGCCTGTAGCAGTAGCTCTGTTTCCGAGATTGTAGTCCCTGTTTTTGACAAGCAGGATAAAGTAATTGCCGTGTTGGATGTTGATAGTGAACGCTACGATGTTCTGGACGAAACAGATGTTATTTATCTAGAAAAAATAGCAAAAATAATTACCGACTCACTTTAATGAAAAATTGTCATTCGACTAATGAATGACATTTTTTAGTTCTCAACCCAGAATTACTTTAGTGCTTCAATGTTTTCCTGATTTTGTATGCTCTTTGCTCCTGGGGAATATAAACCTTCAATTCTTGTAGCGTATCGTTCTTCTACTTTGCCACGCATTATTTTCATGGTGCTGTTTACCAATCCGTTTTGCTCGCTGAATGGCTCACCAATTATAGCTACAGCTGAAGGAAGCCATCGTTCGGGGAATAATCCTTCCATTTTTCCTCCTTTTTTGTATTCATTTAATTCTTTCTGAAGTTTATTCAGCGCTAATTCCTTTGCTTCATTGCTATCCCAGCTTAGTTGCGGTTTCTTTTCTTTTACATAACGTTTGAGTGCTTCTTTGTTGGGCACTATCAGCGCAGTTGTGTAGGGGTTTTGGTTATTGTAGAGTACCACCTGATCTATATATAGAGAATTATCGGCTATTGATTCTTCAATTCCCTCAGGACTATATTTTTCACCATCACTCGATATCAACAGACTTTTAAATCGTCCTACAACATATAAAAATCCGTCATTGTCCATATAACCCATATCGCCTGTATGCAACCATCCGTCTTTTATCGTTTCGGCAGTGGCTTTTTCATTTTTGAAGTATCCCGCCATCACATTCTCGCCTTTAATTACGATCTCTCCTTTTTCGTAATTTGGAAGTTGCTTTTCTTCAGAATCACAAATTTTCAGTTCCAACGGCTTCACCAGATAGCCCGATGATCCGAGTTTATGATGTTTCAGTCCGTTGGATGAAATAATCGGGGTTGCTTCGGACAAACCATATCCCTGAAACATGGGAATGCCTATTGCATAATAAAAACGCTGTAAGTCAATATCTAATAATGCACCTCCACCAATAAAGAAATCAAGATTTCCACCAAATGCTTCGCGCACTTTAGCAAAAAGTATTTTGTCGAACAGTAATATAAGCGGCTTCTTTAATATTTGTAATCCTTTGCCTTTGTTATATCCTTCTTTGTTGTAAGAATAGGATAGATTTAGTGCAAAGTTGAACAGTCGGTTTATCACAGTTCCCTGTGCGCGTATGTTTGCTTCAATGTTTTTCTTAAAACTTTTAGCAAGCGCAGGTACACTAAGCAGTATGTTGGGTTTTAGCTCTTTGATGTTTATGGGTATATTTTTCAATGTTTCCATACCGGTTTTTCCGCTCTGAACAGTTCCAACACTTGCACCTAACGCCATGAAACTGTAGAAGCCAGCCACGTGTGCAAAGCAATGATCTAGCGGCAGAATTAGAAGTGTTCGGGTAGAGGTGGAGATATCCATTAATGTTAGTGCTTGTTCCACATTGGCTGTGTAGTTCCGGTGAGTCAGCATAATTCCTTTCGGGTCGGCAGTGGTACCAGATGTATAACTTATATTTGCCAAATCATCAGGTTTTATTGCCTCAACTCTGCGTTTTACCGCTTCCGGCTGCGTTTTTAAAAGTTGTTTCCCATCTGCTATCAATTTGCTTATCGGGATTTCGAGCTCCTCATATTCTGTCTGGTCATCAAGTATGATTACTTTCTTTATTAGTGGAAGCGACTTTATTATGGCACGTATTTTCTTCAATTGTCCACCGGAAACTAAAATAAATTTTGCCTCAGAGTGAATAAGACGAAATATCAAATCATTACTTTCTTCTAGTTTTATCGATAAGGGTACATTTGCAGCGCCAGCATGTAATATCCCTAGCTCACCGATAATCCAGGCATTTCTACCTTCCGATAGTAGTGCCACTTTATCGAACATTTCAACTCCAAGCTCAATTAAACCAGCAGCCAGTTGTTGGGCTTGTTGTTGTGTTTCAAGGTAACTTGTCGGAGCAAACTCGGTTGTTTTTTTTTCCCACAAAAAAGGATTTTGCGCAAATCTTTCTACACTGTTGTTAAGTAAGTCTATGATTGTAGGTTTCATTTGTGTGTGATATTAAGTTTTGTGTTTTTACCATGATTTCTGCAACGACAGATGTTCGGTTTCCTCTTGCAAAGATACTAAATCAGTATTAAAGTAGAGCAGGAATAATTTCTATGGTATAGGAATACAAAAAAAGCCTGCGGTAAAGCAGGCTTTTTAAATATTGTGTAAATGAATTCTATTGCTTGTCAAAGAAGAAGTCGCATCGTCGGTTAGGACGGTATTTTATACGTGGTTCTATGATTTTACCTTTTCCGTTTACAATAATATGATCGGAAGGTATTTTCCATATTTTTACCAATTCAGCTTTTACTCTTTCTGCCCGTTTTTTACTCAGTGTTTCGTTATACGGATTTTTACCAAGGTAGTCACAATAGCCACGAACTTCTACATACAGACTTGGGTCGGCCTTCATTTTGAAAGCTATTTTACTGATAGTTTCAAGTGCATCATTGTCTAAATCAATTCTGTCAAAGTCAAAATATACTGTCGGTGTATCGTCAAAGCTTTCACCTCCTCCACCAGCACCAGCTCTACCATAGGATTTAGAGTTGTTTTCTGAGGATGAATTACTGCTATTTATGACAATGTTTTTCATAGGTTTACCCCAAAAGTCTACAGGAGTGTTTGGAGGTGTGTGAGGGTCATTGTCTCTCACATCGGGCACACCATCGCCGTCGGAGTCAGGACCATCATTTGATAGAAATCGGGCTATAGAATCAATTTTTCTTCCCTGATTATCTACTTTTTTATCTAATTTTTTCAGTTCCTTGTCTAATTTATTAATTCTGTCGGAGTTCAGGGTAGCCAAAGCCAACCCTTCATCAGGTGAGAATTCATTCATTCTAATATTTCGTAGATGGTCTTTTTTGATCGCATTTACTTTGTATCTAAGAAAGAGGCTTCCCATTATAATCCTGTCGTTGGTTACGCCCTGATAAGTTCTTACCCCTTCTAAATTATCTTTTGTATAGGTAATATACCTTACTTTTGCTCCAAGTCCCAGTGTCTTACTAATATTGTATTCAAGTGAAAAGCTCACAGGAATACAGCCTGCATTACCGTTTGGAGGGGTGATTGGTGCAACTGGGTTTGCTTGTGGTATAGGCTGCACATCGAAATTGTACGATGCAAAACCCAGACCGACTGATCCATTAACTGATAGTTTTGAATTATTTTGTGGAAAAAGCATGCGCGAGAAGTTTATCGTCATGCTCAGGGCAATGTTGTTCAGTTTAGTAGTGAATGTGTCCTGCGGACTGGAATAAATTCCTGTAAAAGGAAGTGATAAATAATCAAAGGATATTCCCCAAATAGGTGTCAGAGCATATTCTAAATTTACCCCTGCTGTGAAGTTATTACTGGTGGTAACAAATGCACTAGTTAATTTTTGAGCGGCATCTCCATCAAACTTATTTAACCCGACTTCAGGTGCTAATGACCATCGCGAAAAATTTTTATTTTCCGGATATGCCTTAACTGTTAATACAAGTAGAATTACAAATAATTGAAATCTTTTCATGTAGATTGGAAAGATTAAAACTCAGTGAATAATTTTGATGCTTTACTGAAGTTCCTAAATATGAGGGTCAAAGATAACAATATATTTTATTTAATAATGTTGATGTAATATTATGTAATATTACATTTTATTACAAATAACAGCAGTGTTTTAGTTAATTATTTGATATTATGATATTTAGCTGTTCTTGTGCTAAATAAAAATAACTCATAATTTATTGCATATTTATTTTATTTTCATTGTTTAATACAATAAAATATAGCAAAATGCAAGGTTAAGAACCCTATTTCACAGGAAAGGTATGGATTAATCAGGTGGAATTTTCTATAAAATAAGTGATTACTGTGACATTTCTACCTTCTTGGTAGCTTCCATATTTTTGTTACGGTAATCAACTCTTTCTACCACATTTTGGGCAAGAGCTCTAAATGATAAAGATAATATTGAGTTTTCATCAACCGAAATAGGTCGTCCGGCGTCACCTCCCTCGCGTATACTTTGCACTAAAGGTATTTGTCCCAGAAGCGGAACATTCAATTCCTCAGCAAGTCTTTTTCCTCCCTCTTTACCAAAAATGTAGTATTTATTCTCGGGCAATTCAGCAGGGGTAAACCAGGCCATATTCTCTACAATTCCAAGAACTGGTACATTTACCTTTTCGCCGGTAAACATGTTGACTCCTTTTCGGGCATCAGCCAGCGCTACTTCTTGTGGAGTGGTGACAACTATTGCACCCGAGATTCCCATGGTCTGCACCAATGTCAGGTGAATATCGCCTGTGCCGGGAGGCAAATCCATAACAAAGAAATCCAGTTCGCCCCAGTCAGCATCTGTGATTAACTGTTTCAGGGCATTACTCGAAACAGCACCACGCCACACCAGTGCCTGAGCCGGATCTACGAAAAAACCGATGGACAGAATTTTCACTCCGTATTTTTCTATGGGTGTAATAATATGTCGTCCTTCTGTTTCAACTACTTCCGGGTGTGCCGATTCTACTCCAAACATTTTGGGAATCGAAGGTCCGTGTATGTCTGCATCGAGTAATCCAACTTTATAGCCTAAAGCTGCCAGAGAGATAGCAAGATTGCATGAAATGGTCGATTTTCCTACACCTCCTTTACCCGATGAAACTGCAATAATATTCTTTACGTTGGGCAGAATGGAAATCGGCTTTGGTTTTGGAGCCTCTTTTGTGATAATTTCTATATTGCCTTTTATATCAATGTCCTGGCTAATGTATGTGAGGATAGCTTGTTCAGCTGCCTTTACAACCGATTTGGCAAATGGATCATTCGGCTTTTCGAAAAAAATTGAAAATATTACTTTGTTTCCTTGTATGTGGATGTTATCCTGAACCATGCCCGAAGAAACAATATCTTTTCCGGTCCCGGGATAACGGACGTGTACTAAAGCATCAAGAATTAACTGAGGGTGTAAAGTCATAATAATTTACGTGTTATTTATTACTGCACAATATTATTTATATAGCGAGTATGTCCTGTAACAAGTTTTCTGTTTGAAATGTTTAGAGTTTAATCAAATTCGGAGTTATACGTCCATGTTGTGCCTCTTACTTCTGCCAAAACTGCGATAAGCATCGTGCTCAATTTCAACATCAGGCTCTATTAACGTCTCTTTCTTTTCGAGTAAAAACTGGATGTACTTGATGGTCAGTCCCCGCTCAAGCCATTGTTGCTCGTAGTAGGTTTTTATTCCTAAAATGGGATCTTGCAAATTGGAGGAGTATAAGTCAGCATTAGAGAAAACCACCTGAAAATTATTAGCCTTCACCATTTCGCAGGTATAGCTGAACATAAAATTACTATCGGTTTTCAAATGAATAATTCCGTTAGGTTTTACAAATTGCTGGTATGATTTGATAAAATTAGTGGCTGTGAGCCGTTTTGTGACTTTTTTCATCTGTGGGTCGGGGAAAGTAAGCCAAATCTCACTGACTTCGTTTTCGGCAAAAAAATGATGAATCATCTCAATATTTGTGCGTAGAAATGCCACATTTGTCATTCCTTTTTCGTGTGATTCTTTAGCACCTGTCCAAAGTCTCGCTCCCTTAATATCAACACCTACAAAGTTTTTTTCGGGATACAGTTTTCCCAGACCAACTGTATATTCTCCTTTTCCACAACCCAATTCTAAAACAATGGGATGATTGTTTTTGAAAAACATTTCATTCCATTTTCCTTTCATGTCAAATTCAATTCCTTCGCGTATAGCATGTGATGAAACCTGAAATACGTGCGGAAATTCTTCCATATCGGCAAATTTCGCCAATTTATTTTTACCCACTTTTTTACCTTGCTGAATTTTAGAATACAATTACATATATGTGTCGGCTATAATAATTGATCCGACAGGGATTGTATCTTTTATTTATTTTACAATTTTCTCTATTCGCATACCAATATCATTTATGCCTGTCAATGTCGTATCACGCATCCCGTGTACAATTTTATATCGGTACATTCCTGATTTATTAAACCGAACATTTTCCTGATATAATATCGGCATTTCCATTACAGAACCGATACCCGATCCAAGCCACTTCCCCCGCTGATCAGCGAGATAGCATTCTATTGAATCTTTCATCTCTACTTTGTCTGGGCTCGTTTTGTCTAAAAATAGCCATAAATTCTGGTAAGGATATTCTCCTCTATTTCTTACGTTTACATACACATTATATGTTGAGGTGGTGTCTGTAATCTGAATGTCGAAAGTATATAAACTGTCTTTATTCCATCCTTTGGCGTTAACTGCTTTGTACTGAAAAAAGACATCGTTGTTTTTACAAGCTGCAAATGTAAGCGACACAAAAATCGCTAATAATAACCTATTTCTCATTATTCCCGGTATTATTCCCATTTTTCTTTATTGGTTTCTGAAATCTCGGAGTGTTTTCTTTGTTTTCTGCTGATCCGTTTTTGACAACTTGCGGACGATTGTTTGGCTTTTTATTTTTATGATTTGGTCGTTTCTTTTGTGTGTCAAATCTTGTTAAGCTGTCTTGACCCACAACGTTTTCGTAATCTACAGGGGCTTGTTTGGTGTCATTTTCTATTTGTTCATTAAGTGTATCAGGCTTAGTGCCTCTCTTATTCATGGCAATGATTTCTTTAGCCCGTTTAGAGGATATTGTAACTACATTGGCTCCGAAATTGGCAGAAGTAGAGTAGGAAATCATACCTTTAAACACGTCTGTTTTGAAGTGATAATAGGTATTGTCCAACGTTTCAAGTTGTATTTCTTTCGACGGAAAATCTTTAATGGCATCCATATATGAATCCAGTTCGAAATTCATGCAGCATTTTAGCTTTGCGCATTGACCGGCCAACTTTTGGGGGTTAAGCGATATGTCCTGATAGCGAGCTGCACTGGTCGATACAGAATTAAAATTTGTCATCCAGCCTGAGCAACAAAGTTCGCGTCCACAAGGGCCTATTCCGCCAATTCTACCAGCCTCCTGACGGGCTCCGATTTGTTTCATTTCTATCCGAACCCTGAATGTTTCGGCAAATACTTTAATTAATTGTCGAAAGTCAACCCGCTCATCGGCTATGTAGTAGAATATAGCTTTATTGCCATCGCCCTGAAATTCAACATCTCCGATTTTCATATTCAGCTTGAGGCTTTCCGCTATTTGACGGGCTTTTATCATAGTAGCCTGCTCTTTTCCTTTTGCTTCCTGGTATTTTTCCAAATCAGTTTCTTTGGCTTTACGATACACGCGGCGTATTTCAATTTTCTCTGGATTTACATTGTACTTCTTCATTTGTAGAAGCACTAATCTACCTACCAGAGTAATTTCACCTATGTCGTGTCCGGGGGACGACTCAACAGCGACTATATCTCCTTTTTCAAGAGGTATTTTTGTGCTGTTTAAGAAATATCCTTTACGGGTATTTTTAAATTGTACTTCTACAAAATCAGTGTCTTTCTGTGTCTCTGGTAAGTCGCACATCCAGTCGAATGTGCTGAGTTTTTGGGTAGAATTGCGATGGCAACCCTTTTTATTCATTTGGCAACCGCCATTATTTAGTTTGTAGTCCATTGTATATGAATTTGAAACCTCCGATATTGTAGTAATCGTAAGTTTCGGTTTTTTTGAAATTTATTTTTTAAGTAGCATGATAACTTTCAGTGTCAAATCAAAGAAAATCATTTTTGCGTTTACGTTTTGTTCTATCTGTCTCTCTGCCAATGAAAATTCGGTCATTAATTCTTCAACATTTCTTTCGTTGATAAATGGTGAAAACCGTTGTGAAAAATCAGCTTCGCCGGAAGTTAAGTAGTTTAAGTTCGGTTGCTGCATATTCCTGATAAAATTCTCGCGTATCATTCGTTGCGCGTAACTAAGAAAATTCTTTTGGCGTTCGCGGCCAATTGATGCTGCGGCCATATCATCAGACCACTTGCGTAGTGTCTTCAGCGATGCATGGTCTTTTTTGTTGCCAACCTGCCAGGCAAGGCGCATTATCATTACGAAGCGATCAAAGTTCACTTTGTTCTCATCGCCTTCATTTAAAACGGCTAATGCGTTTAGGTAACTTCCGTTAGCAATATGAGCCGCATATTCAGCTTCACTTTGCTCTATTTCGAGTTCTTCATTTTTCAGAAGTGCCTGAATGATTTCATTCTCACTTAATCTAGGAACGTGTATGTGTTGAGTTCGCGAAAGTATAGTAGTGATGATTTCATCAGGTGTATTCGTAACCATCAGAAAAACAGTTTTTTCGGGTGGTTCTTCTAGTATTTTCAACAGTTTGTTGGCACAGGTGGTATGCATCTTTTCTGGAAGCCAGATAATCATTATTTTGTATTCCGATTCGTAAGTTTTTAAACTTAGTTTTCGTATAATCTCCTCGCTCTCATTGGAGTATATTAATCCTTGTTTGGCGTCTCCCGAAATTTTCGAATACCACTCATTCAATCCGAAATATGAATTCTCGAGTACCATCTCTCTGAATTCAGCTATAAAATCATCGCATACAACCGAATTTCGGCCAGTGGGTTTTATGACCGGATAAACAAAATGTAAATCAGGATGCGCTAATTTTTTGTATTTCACACAGGCCGGACACAGGCCACAAGAATCTGTAGCCGACCGATTTTCACAACAGATATATTGTGCATAGGCTATCGCCAATGACAATTTTCCTATTCCCTCGGGTCCACGCAAGAGCTGTGCATGTGGTATCCTCTGATCGGTTACCGTGCGTATTAAACGTGTTTTAATGTCCTGTTGACCAATTATTTGAGAGAAAAGCATGTAAGTGTTCTATAGTTTTATTCCAATTTCGGATAAAATGCAAATATACAAAAAAAGAAAGGATTACGAAAAATGATACTTTACTACTGTTTTTCTGTTTAAAAACAATAAACCCCAGAGGCTTTTGGCAGCACTTCCTGATTAGTTTTTTTTGAAAGGATGTGCAACGTTTTGTTTCGTTCCTTCATCTAGCATATGAAATCGATAAACTAGTAATCGAGATTTAGTGTAAGCAATTATTTAATTATTAATAAAATTATAAGGTCATGAGAAAGTTATTTATTGGTATTTCATTGATGTTTTTTATTATGTCATGTAGTGATGATGTAAATTCGAATGAAAACAATCACATTAGTATTGCCACGGTTGAAAATCCAACGCTGAGTACAACATTCAATTTTCGCTTGGATGACGGAAGCTTAATGCACACTAACACTGTAGGACTATTAAACTATAAGCCTAAGGATGGTCAGCGTATTATTGCTAATTACAATTTTATTGAAACAACTTCTGCTGCAACGATATATACTGTAAGTCAAAATGTGAAGCTAAACGATGTCTATGAAATTCTTACAAAGGGAATTTTTAAAATTAAACCTACGCAGCAAGATAGTATTGGTAATGATCAAATTGAAATTAGGAATATTTGGATTGGGAGTGACTATCTAAATGTTGAGTTTGTTTATCCTGGTTATAATAAAGCTCATTTTATAAGTCTGATTTCTGATGATACTAAAACGTATACAGACGGAAAGGTTCATTTAGAGTTTAGACACAATGCCAACGGCGATTATCCATCGTCATCTAAATGGGGTCTGGCTTCGTTCGACTTAAAAACGCTGAAAGCAAACCACAATCCGACAGACTCCGTTAAGCTCATTATTCATACTAAAGAGTACGGAAATGCAATTGATAAAACTTATCCATTAACCTATAAATTTGGAGTTCAATCAGTTGTTTTATATGATACAAAAGTTTCTTTTCCTTTAAAGTTGGATTCTAGGATTCACTAACATGATTTATGATTTAGTTTTGCAAACGGTCCATTTACCTCCGAGTAAGTGGACTTTTTGTATATAATGGTTTAATTTATACAGAATATTTCAATCATAGCTTAACTTTTTAATACCTTTGTGTGTTTTTTCTGAATTGATAATCCACTTAATTTATATCGTTATATGAAAACCCTTGAGCCAAAAGCATTGTGGAATTTCTTCCATGAAATAAATCAGATTCCACGACCATCCAAGAAAGAAGAGCATGTAATTGCTTATATGAAATCTTTTGGAGAAAAGTACAATTTGACGATTAAAACAGATGCTGCCGGCAATGTGCTGATATCAAAGCCTGCGACTAAAGGTTATGAAGACAAAACGACTATTGTCATGCAAGCTCACATGGATATGATTTGCGAAAAAAACAGCGATGTCGAGTTTAATTTCGAGACTGATGCAATACAGGCTTACGTTGATGGTGATTGGGTAAAAGCCAAAGGAACAACCCTTGGTGCTGATAATGGTATTGGCATGTCTATGATGCTAGCTGTTTTGTCGGCCGATAATTTGTTGCATCCTGGCATTGAATGTCTATTTACTGTTGACGAGGAAACCGGCCTGACGGGTGCATTTGCTCTTGAACCAAATTTTCTGACAGGAAAGATTCTGATAAACCTTGACTCGGAAGATGATGGGGAAATATTTGTGGGATGTGCTGGAGGTATTGATACCACAGGAGTTCTTTCATACACAGCAGAGCAGACTCCCAATAACTATTTTGCATTTACTGTTTCGGTAAAAGGATTGAAAGGCGGTCATTCCGGCGATGATATTGATAAAGGCTTAGGAAATGCCAATAAAATACTGAATCGTTTTTTATGGACTCTCAATAAACAGATGGATTTGCGCCTTCATAGTTTTGAAGGAGGAAATCTGCGCAATGCAATTGCTAGAGAAGCAAATGCTACAGCATGTGTGCCTTTTTCGGAAAAGGAAAGGGTGAGAATTCTTTTTAATCATTTCACCATGGATATTGAAAATGAAAAAAGAAACATAGAGTCGAAAATGCGATTGGAGCTGGAATCCGAGACGCTCCCCGAAACGGTTATCGACAAAAAAACATCCAACGCATTGCTCGATGCATTGTATGCTTGTCCGCATGGTGTTATTGCTATGAGTCCAGATATGCCTGATTTGGTAGAGACTTCAACCAATCTGGCTTCGGTAAAGATGCAGGATAATCAAACGATTCTGATTACTACCAGCCAACGTAGCTCTGTTGAATCATCTAAATATGATGTTGCCAATCAGGTAGAGTCGGTATTCTCTCTCTTGGGTGCAATTGTAACGCATGGAGATGGTTATCCGGGCTGGAATCCAAATCTCAACTCCGGTATTTTAGAGGTTGCAAAAAGTAGCTATATTAAACTTTTCGGACAAGAACCCAAAATTAGAGCAATTCATGCGGGGTTGGAGTGTGGTCTTTTCCTAGAAAAATATTCAGTTTTGGATATGATTTCTATTGGGCCGCAAATGTATGGAGTTCACTCTCCAGATGAACGTTTGAGTATATCTTCTACACAAAAGTGTTGGAAATGGTTGATTGATATTCTATCGTCAGTCAGCTAGTACTGAGTCATTTTTATTTATTCTGATCTGGATGTGAACAGTATTCTCTTTCTCGCGTTATACATTTTCTTTCGTTTGGCAGATGTGTTCTTTTCTACGAGAATTATTACTTCTTCAGGGAATTAATCAAGTTATAATACACCATTAACGGCTACTCGGCAGTTGAGTGCGCATGTATTTGGTGTATAGTTTTTTGTGATTTTACTACATGATACAGAAAACCTGCCCTGAAACTTTTGCTGTACCAGAATTTTACATGCTCTCTGCTTTAAAACAAAAGTAAGTTGCCAGGCAATTGGACGATACAACTTAATATTTGCTAATAATTTCTCAGGGCACAACAATTGTTGCAAAATGATTTTGTTTGAATTATCAATCGCTATTTTAATATTGATGCAGCACCACAAGTTAAATGTGGCGATGATTAGAGTAAAATTCTACATTATTCGTCTTTATAAACATACGCTCAGTTTCATTGTCCTAAACGGGAGTTTAAATGTGATTGTAAAAAAGATATGTGATTGACATTTTGCTTTTTTGCAATCATATTTCCTCGATAATAGTTGAACTTGTCAATTAATTGTTTTACCTTTGCAGCGTAATTAAATCAACAAAATGGAAAATCGGAATTTATCATTAATAATGGAAGCGGGCAAGATGATGCGAGAGATAATCAGGGTACTAAAGAAACGTACCGGAGAACAAGCATTTATCAAGCTAACAATAGAAGAATTTATATTGCTGAATACCATTCATAATAACGATGTTGACGTTATTCAGAAAGATATGGCATATATGTTGGGGAAGGATAAATCTTCCATACTTCGTCTAATAGACTCATTAGAAGATAAAAACATGGTTAGAAGGGTGGTTGATGTGAGCGATAGGAGAAAAAACTGCTTAATGGTTACGAAAATCGGTGAAAAGGGATTGAACGATTATGTTGTAATTGGGTCTAAGTTAATACAAGAATTGAAGCTGGGCGTAACTGAGGAAGAAATGGCTACTTTTTTTAAAGTGGTAAATCAAATCAGAGCTAACTCTGAGAAACTTTAATCTAGGGTAGAGATAGTTGATTTTGTCAATGATTGATTGGTTCGTTTGGAAATGGAAAATAAGCATATTAATTAAAAATATTCATGAAAAACGATACTTGTAAATAGAAAAAATAGTTCCTTTGTATTTTGTTAATAGCGTTATTAAGATTTTTTGCAAGATGTAATTTGACGAAATCACAATAAAAATGTTCAAATTTTTTAATTAAGAATAACAGCCTAATCGTGTTGTTAGGATTTATATATTTAATATAATTAATATCAGAAAAATGAAAAGAGAAATTAAAAAAGCAGAAGGAAAGCTTGGTATTCTGTTGCCAGGTATGGGTGCTGTTGCTACGACTCTGATTGCTGGGGTTTTAGCTAGTAGAAAAGGACTTTCAAAGCCCATCGGTTCGTTAACGCAAATGGGAACTATCCGTTTGGGTAAAAGAACTGACAAAAGAAACCCTCTCATTAAGGATTTCGTGTCATTGGCAAATTTAGATGACGTTGTATTCGGAGGTTGGGATTTGTTTACCGACAATGCTTACGAAACTGCTAATAAGGCTGGTGTTTTAGAAAAATCAGACATTGAACCATTGAAAGATGAGTTGATCAAGATTAAACCTATGACAGCCGTTTATGATCATAAATACCTTGTAAATCTAACACCAAACAATATCAAGGAAGGACCAACAAAAATGGATCTAGCTCAACAATTGATGGCTGATATTGAGAACTTCAAGAAAGAAAATAATTGTTCTCGTATAGTTGTTCTTTGGTGTGCTTCTACAGAAGTATATTCTGCTCAAACAGATGTTCATGCTACTGTTGAAACTCTTGAAGAAGGCTTGAGAAACAATGATCCTAACATTTCTCCAAGTATGATTTATGCTTATGCGGCTGTAAAATTAGGTTATCCGTATATCAATGGAGCTCCAAATTTGTCTTGTGATGTGCCTGCTATGGTAGAATTGTCACACAGAACAAATACTCCAATTATGGGTAAAGATTTTAAATCAGGACAAACTTTGATGAAAACTATTTTGGCTCCTGGTTTACGTGCTCGTTTAATTGGTCTTGATGGCTGGTTCTCTACCAATATCTTAGGAAACAGAGATGGAGAAGTGTTGGACGATCCAGGAAGTTTTAAATCAAAAGAAGTTTCAAAATCAGGCGTATTGCACGACATTCTTGAACCTGAGTTATTCCCTGAATTGTATGGTAATACTTATCATAAAATCAGAATTGAATATTATCCACCTCGTGGCGACTTTAAAGAAAGCTGGGACTGTTTGGATATTTTCGGTTGGATGAACTATAAAATGCAGATTAAGATCAATTTCTCTTGTCGCGACTCTATTTTAGCAGCGCCGTTGGCTCTTGACTTGGCTTTATTCATTGATATGGCTAAAAGAGCAGACATGCGTGGTGTGCAGGAATGGTTGTCGTTCTATTGTAAATCTCCTCAAACTGCTCAGGGACTTCCTGCTCAAAATGATGTATTCAAACAATTGGAAAAATTGGAAAACACCTTGAGATACCTTAAGGGTGAAGATTTGATTACGCATTTAGGTTTGGATTATTATGAAAATGAACTTTTTGCATAAACTTATTTGTACCGGTATGGGCTTGGGGTTAATACCCCTCGCTCCCGGTACATTTGGTGCTCTCGGAGGGCTTGTTTCAGGTTGTTTTATTAAGCAATATTCTAATCAACCTGATATCTATTTACTGGTGCTTATAATATTCTTTACTCTGATTGGAGTTTATAGTTCTAATAAAATAATACCAGAATGGGGGAAAGATCCATCAAGAGTAGTAATTGACGAAGTTGTGGGCATGTGGATTTCGATGCTCTTCATCCCGAATAATATAATATTCATGTTGTTGGCATTTGTTTTGTTCCGCCTGTTTGATATTTATAAACCCTTTTTTATCCGAAAATTTGAAGCATTTCCTCTTGGTTGGGGGATAATGTTAGATGATGTGGCTGCCGGCATTTTTGCAAATGTGACATTACAATTGTTTCTAATCATCAAAACACAATTCATGTGGTAGAAGCATTCAATTATTTGGCAAAGTTTTTTAAGGCGCAAGTGGCATCATTAACGGCCACATTAGTCGATTTTTCTACAACCTATGTTTTGACATCCCTTCTTGGGTTGTCCTATATCCTGTCCTCTGCAATAGGTGTTGTAGGCGGAGGTGTTGTCAATTTTATACTTGGGCGCTATTGGGTTTTTAGTGCCGAAAATGAGAAGAAAGCCGATCAGATCCCAAGATATATGCTTGTGTGGCTATCCAGCATGCTTTTAAATATGGGTGGCATTATTTTTTTTACAGAGATTGTAGGGCTTTATTATTTAATCTCCAAAATAGCAACTGCCGTGATAGTAGGTGTTTTTTTTAATTACTATCTACAAAAAACTTTTGTTTTTAAGACTAAAACCAAAAGCAGTATTTAACCGTAAACGACTATTTAGCCGTTATTTTATAGAACGATTTTTAAATTGATGAGAACAAAAATAGCAATACTAGCCATTTTTCTAAGTTTTATCCCATTTGCGGGTTTTTCTCAAGCAGATAAATCTACTGTCATCAAGGGAATTGTGCTTGATGCACAAACTAATGAGCCTATACCATCAGCTTCTGTTGTTTTTGTTAATGATAGTAAGCGGGTTTACAGAACAAATGCATCCGGAAAATTTACAATTCCACGAGATATAACTATTTCTTCCAAAACACAAATAAAAGTTTCGTGCGTGGGGTATAAAACCATAACCACAGCTTTAGATTTTGAAAAAGAGATGGAAGTGCTGCTGACTGCTCAAACACAAAATTTGAAAGAAGTTACAGTAAAAAAAGCAAGGTATCGTAATAAAAATAATCCTGCTGTAGAACTTATTGAAAACGTTATAGCTAACAAGAATAAGAACAGAAAAGAAGCAGTAAATTATTATGATAACGAGAAGTATGAGAAAATACAGTTTGCTTTCAATGATATAACCCCAAAATTTAAGCAGAAACGGGTTTTTAAAAACCTGCAGTTTATGTTTGAAAGTACTGATTCTACAGAGGCGAATGGCAAAGAAATTTTGCCTATTTACATGAGAGAAACTATATCAGACTATTATTACCGCAAATCGCCTAAAAACGAAAAAGAAATTATAAAATCAAATAAGTCTGTAAATTTCGAAGGCTTGGATAATAAAGGTATAGAAGATGATATCAAGTATATGTATCAAGATGTTGAAATATACGATAACAATATTATCTTGCTTACCAACCAGTTTTTAAGCCCGATTGCAAACTCGGCTCCGAGTTTTTACAGATATTATATTTCAGATACCATTCAGTCCGGCGCGGATAAATATGTCAAGCTGTTTTTTGGATCGAGAAATAAAGAAGATATGCTGTTTCAGGGATTTCTGTATATAACCTTGGATGGCAGTTATGCCATTAAGGGAATAGAATTGTCTGTAAATAAAAATATTAATCTCAACTTTGTCAAGGATGTGAAAATTACGCAGCAATTTGACAAAACAGCAGATAAAGGCTGGTTGCTATCGTACGATGAAACGGCTATAAATTTTGGACTAACTAAAAAGGGGCAGAGCTTGTTGGGAAAAAGAACTGTTTCATACAAAGATTATCGGTTCGAACCTCCCAAAAATGATTCCATTTTCAGAGGAAAGAGTCTGGTGGTGCTTGACAGTGCCAATATAAGAAGCGAAGAATACTGGAAGATTCACCGGCATAAAGAGCTTTCTAAATCAGAAACAGGCACTTATGCCATTATTGACAGTGTGCAAAGTACACCCATTTTTAAGAGAACAGTTGATATTATTAACATCGTACTATTCGGATACAAAGATCTGGGAGTTTTCGAAATTGGACCTGTGAATACTTTTTACAGCTTCAATCCGATAGAAGGTACTCGATTGAGATTTGGTGGAAGAACAACTCCTAAGTTTAGCAAGAGGTTTAATTTTGACACGTATTTGGCTTATGGATTTAAAGATGAGCATCTTAAATACTATCTAAATGGCACAGTTTCGTTAACCCCACATTCAGCCTATGAGTTTCCGGTAAAATCTATGAGTATGAGTTATCAGAACGATACCAAGATACCCGGGCAGGAAATGCAGTTTATACAAGAGGATTTTGTTTTGTTGTCTATAAAAAGAGGTGTCAACGATAAGTTGTTTTATAACAAAACATTTAAGATGGAATATCTGAATGAATTTGAGAATCATTTCTCGTACACACTCGGTTATCAGTACACAAAAGAAGCTCCCGGTGGAAACCTGTTTTATAATTACACCGACTACGCTCAGCATACAAACGATATCGACAATATAAACATATCTGAATTTTCGCTAAAACTCAGGTACGCACCAAACGAAAAGTTTTATCAGGGGAAGGCAATAAGGATACCGGTGAAAAGTAAGTATCCTGCTTTTGAACTTCAGCTAAATTCGGGTCAAAAGCTATGGGGCAATGATTATAATTATTACAATCTTCGCTTTTCTGCATCGAAAAGGTTTTATTTCTCTGTTCTGGGATATTCAGATGTTGTATTTGAAGCAGATAAGATATTTGGAAAAGTTCCTTATCCATTGTTGAATATAGCACGTGCAAATCAGACATATTCTTATCAGATAATGTCGTACAACCTGATGAACTTCCTCGAGTTTGTGAGCGACAGGTATGTGTCGTTGAATATAGATCACTGTTTTAATGGCTTTTTCCTGAATAAGATTCCGCTCATTAATAAACTGGACTTAAGAGAAAGTGTTACCTGTAAAGTGCTTTGGGGAGATATTTCCAAAGAAAATGATCCGGCTCAAACCAGTGGTTTATTCAAATTGCCTACAGAGGTTGATGGATCTCCGCTGACTTACTCTATGGCAAAAGCACCCTATATTGAAGGAAGTATTGGTATCGGTAATACTTCAATATAGGG
>Ga0302170_10000254_pt1 | contig 21178 bp, 15 predicted proteins | sample I_Fen_N2_1_FD_193492 | JGI IMG/M metagenome (GOLD analysis project Ga0302170, IMG submission 193492) | Peat permafrost microbial communities from Stordalen Mire near Abisko, Sweden - I_Fen_N2_1 | ecosystem: Environmental > Terrestrial > Soil > Wetlands > Permafrost | place: Sweden: Abisko...
AGGTTCGGAATTTCTCCGCCTGTAGGTTCCAGATCGGTACGGATCTGACTTTCGATAGTTTCCTTTACTTTCAGGATATTGACGTGCGATACATTCAGTATGTCAATAGCCTTTCCGTTTCCATTACGTAAGATACCCAAAAGCAAATGCTCCGGACCTACATAATTATTTCCAAGACGCTCAGCTTCTTGCGAGCTGTATAAAAGCACATTGTGCAATTGTTCCGAATAGTTTACTGACATATATTGGGTCTCCTATGTTTTAAGTTTGACAAATATAGTAATTATTGATCAATACCTGATTTAGAATTTAAAATGATTTATTCAATTTTCTCAAATCTGTTAGTCAAAAATAGTACCGATGTAAGAAATACATATTTATTCGGTAATTTTGGCAGTTTTGCAAAAAAGAAAAGATTTTTTTGAGTAGATTTGCACGCTAAAATTTTGAATTCCATTTTAAGCAAAAACAAATATATCAAACAAATAGTTTATGACTGAGAAAATTTCTTCACTCCGCGAGTCTAAGTCGGCACGTTGGGTAGTATTAATTCTGGTATCGTTTACCATGATGTGTATGTATTATCTGACCGATGCAATGGCTCCTTTGCAACAAAATCTGCAAAGTAATCTACACTGGTCGGCAACAGATTATGGTTTATTTACGAGTGGTTACGGCTGGTTCAACGTATTTTTGCTAATGTTGGTTTTCAGCGGCATGATACTCGACAAACTGGGCACACGCTTTACCGGAGTTTTAGCTATCGGAATCATGCTGATTGGTGCAGGAATTAAATATTGGGCTATTTCGGGACATGTCACAGGAACATATGCACTAAGTATCGGTTCGTGGCAGGTTCTTGGCGAAACAGCCAAATCGGCTGTGATAGCCGGATTGGGTTTTGCAGTTTTCGGTGTAGGATGCGAGATGTTTGGTATTGCTGCAAATAAAGCGGTTGTGCGTTGGTTCAGAGGAAAAGAAATGGCCCTCGCCATCGGGCTGAACACTTCTACCGGACGTATCGGTACGGCATTAGCCATGTTTACTCCCCTACCCTTGTACAACCTGACAAAAGATGTAAGTGCTCCGGTTTTATTATCCATCGTGTTATTATGTATCGGTTTACTGGTATTTATATTCTTTAATGTGTTAGACAAACGACTGGACAAAGAAGAATCGGACGCAGGAATTGCCAGCGACGAAGAATTCAAATTTTCGGATATTACCGATATTGCCAAAAACCGCGCTTTCTGGTATATTTCCATTCTTTGCGTATTATTCTATTCGGCAGTTTTCCCATTCATCAAGTTTGCCACCAACCTGATTGTACAAAAGTTTTCGGTAACCGACACCTTTGCCGGTTATATCCCGGCCTTATTGCCTTTCAGTGCACTGCTACTCACTCCGCTTTTCGGAGGGATATCCGATAAAAAAGGAAAAGGAGCTTCTATCATGATTATCGGTTCTATTATATTGGTATGCGTACACTTATTGTTTGCTATTCCATCGCTCAACAGTTTTCCTATTGCCATTGGGCTGGTAGTAGTGCTGGGTATTGCATTTTCATTGGTTCCTTCGGCTATGTGGCCTGCCATTGCCAAAATTATTCCCGAAAGCAAACTGGGAACAGCTTATGCCATGACCTTTTGGGTACAAAACTGGGGACTAATGCTGGTTCCGTTGCTGATTGGATGGGTATTGGATAAATACTGCATCATCGGTAGCATTACTAAAGTTATTGATGGAAAAGAACAACACCTCACTCAATATAATTACACCATCCCGATGCTGATTTTTGCCTGCTTTGGCGTGGTGGCTATTCTTTTTGCCTTCTTGCTGAAAGCCGAAGACAAGAAAAAAGGATATGGGTTGGAAAAACCAAACGTGGTTGAATAAAATAAACCGTTATCAAAAACAGACAGAAAGAGATGCAAGTTATTTGCATCTCTTTTTTTGTTATGAATAGTATAGATGTGGCAAAAAATGATTTTTCTAAAATAACTTTTATATCCTAACGTTGTTATAGAATATAAAAACCTAAATTCTAAAATCAGTCGCTTTGTAGTCTAGTTCAAACAGACAGCAAACAGGAATTCCAGCTAATTGTTTCAATGTACAATAGAAACTTTAATTAAGTACGCGATTAAATATAAGAACTATGAAAAGGCTAATCTTTTTAGTATTACTCTTCTCGTCCATTAATTGTTATTCGCAGACAGATTCGGTTAATGTTCAAATAAACTATCATACCCCTAAAAACTATCATAGCGCTAAGAAACTGAACAATCTGAAACTAATTGGTATTTACACAGCCTCAATTATATTAAACGGAATAGGAGATGGTCTTAATGATAGCAATCATAAAACAGTAGGGCATCTTTTAAATGGTTTATCCATTGGAGCACTTATTTCTTCTCCATTTTTACTGGACTATGATAAAAAAAAATGGTATTGGTATTTGGCGACCTATACTTCTTTGAGAATTGGTTTGTTTGATATAGCCTACAATTCAACACGCGGGTTGCCGTTCGGATATTCAGGAATGACTTCTCCTACCGATAAATTCTACAATTCAATGCATCTCAATCCCACTATTCCAAGATCTGTGTTTTTTGCTCTGGGTATTTCTATTCCTATCACTGAACTGTAAAATACAGTCGCCCCCAGTAAGCAAATTAGCTAACCCGGTTCTGTAGCCATTCCGTAATAACTATCAAGTCATCAATGCTTTTTACATCACAAAAAAGGTGAGAGAAGTATTGTCACATTGGTATACTATCACTATTGTTCGGCACATCATTGTTTGGTCGACCAATTTAAATTACCTTTGCAGCCAAATAAAACGAGCAGTTTCAATAAAAAACTGAATGAAATGGCAGAATTAAAATTCAAAGAAATAAATGAGGGATTCAGTCCCAAAGAGGCTATTGACGAGGCAAAGCGATGCCTGAATTGTAAAAAACCATTGTGTGTTACCGGTTGCCCCATTGAGCATAACATCCCCGGTTTTCTGTTCGAACTTTCGACCGGAAATGTGGGCAATGCCATGCAGATTATCAGCGAAAAGAGTAACCTGCCTGCCATTTGCGGCAGAGTATGTCCGCACGAAAAACAATGCGAAGGTCATTGCATTCTCAATAAAAAAGACAACCCCATCCGCGTAGGCAAACTGGAACGCTTCATTGCCGACTTTGACAGCGAAATGGGATTGATCCACGAAAAACTGGCCCCTAAAACCCGCGGAAAAGTAGCCATCATAGGATCGGGACCTGCCGGCCTGACAGTGGCAGGCGATTTGGCGCGCGAAGGATTCAACGTGGTGATATATGAAAGCGAACAGGAACTGGGTGGTGTATTGATGTTTGGTATCCCCCACTACCGCTTGCCTAAAGATATTGTAAAACGCGAAATAGATAAAATTGCCGGATTGGGAGTAACTTTTATTACCAACTGCATGATAGGCAAAGATCTTACAGTGGACGATATGTTTGCCAGAGGATTTGATGCTGTATTTATAGGTACCGGAACAGCTGTCCCAAAATCGCTCGAAATACCCGGTTCGCATTTGATTGGTGTAATTCAGTCTTCTTATTTTCTGCGAACAGTGAGTTTGTACAACAATAAAAGTTTAGGCAAAAGAGAAGTTCCCGTAAAAACAGGCGACAAGGTAGGTATTATCGGAGCCGGAAATGTGGCTATGGATGCGGCACGAACTGCACTGCGAATAGGAGCAAAAAGCGTAACCGTTTTTTACCACAAAACAGAACAGGACATTTCGGCATTGCAAACGGAATACAACGAAGCGCTGGAAGAAGGCGTGAAATTTTCGTGGAAAACTTCGCTCACGGAACTGAAAGGCGAAAAAAACAAACTCAAAGGAGCAACGATCTCTGTAGACGGAAAACAAAGCGATATAGAACTGGATGTGTTATTACTCGCCATCGGTTCGCGCCCGGCTAACCGGATTGTTTCTACCACCGAGGGCATTGACGTGAGCGACACAGGATATGTGGTTACCAAAGAAAGACCTTATGGAATGACTACCCGCAAGGGAGTTTTTGCCGGGGGCGACGTGGTGCATATGCCACAAACAGTGGTACTGGCCATGCGCGAAGCTAAAAACGTGGCCAAAGGTATTTTACAATATGTGGATGCGAAGAAGCTGTTGGAAGAATAGAAGTTATGAACTATGAGTGATAAGTGATAAATGATAAGTGATGAGTGATGAATGATCAATTATGAATTATGAACTATCAATTACGAATTATGAATTATGAACTATGAATTATGAACTATCAACTATAATTTTACCTATCCAAAAAAAAGATGTATTTTAGCAGTCGAATAGAACGAAGAATATCAAACTATTAAATAATATGGATAACAATACATTACTTACGGAAGTAATAGCCAAAGCGCAAACATGGCTTGATGGCAACTACAACGAAGAAACTAAAAATGAAGTTCGTCGCTTATTGGAAGCTGATGATAAAACCGACCTGATTGAGTCGTTTTATCGCGATTTGGAATTTGGAACCGGTGGATTGCGCGGTATCATGGGTGCCGGAACCAACCGCATGAATATTTACACGGTAGGTGCCGCCACACAGGGATTGAGCAACTATCTGAAAGCACAGTTTCCCGATGTACCGCAAATCAGCGTGGTGATTGGTCACGACTGCCGCAACAACAGCCGCCTTTTCTCCGAAATATCAGCCAATATTTTTTCGGCCAACGGCATTAAGGTATATTTGTTCGAAGACCTCCGTCCTACCCCCGAAGCTTCGTTTGCCATCCGTCATTTAGGTTGCCAGAGTGGTATTATTCTTACCGCTTCGCACAATCCGAAAGAATACAACGGTTATAAGGCTTACTGGAACGATGGTGCGCAAATGGTGGCTCCACACGATGTAAACGTGATTACCGAAGTAAACAAAATAGCCAGTGTCGACGATATTAAATTCGAAGGAAATCCGGCGCTGATTGAAATTATCGGCGAAGAAATTGACAAAGCATTTATTGCCAACATCAAAAAACTATCGCTTTCGCCCGACTCCATCAAACGCAACAGCGATTTGAAAATTGTTTACACCCCGATACACGGAACCGGTGTGAAACTGATTCCACGCGCGCTGAAAGAATATGGTTTTACCAATATCATTGCCGTACCTGAGCAAAACGTGGTGAGCGGAAACTTCCCTACCGTTGTTTCGCCAAACCCCGAAGAACCTGCTGCACTTGATATGGCGGTAAAAAAAGCCATTGAAACCGATGCCGACATTGTAATGGCTTCGGACCCCGATGCCGACCGCTTGGGAGTAGCCGTAAAAAATGACAAAGGTGAATGGATTCTGGTAAACGGAAACCAAACTGCCCTGATATTTATCTACTACCTCATCCGTCGTTGGAAAGAGCTGGGCAAATTGAACGGTAACCAATACATTGTAAAAACCATTGTTACCACCGAAATTATCAAACAAATAGCCGAACGCAACAGCGTGGAACTATTCGATTGTTTCACCGGATTTAAATGGATTGCCGCCGTGATTCGCGAAAACGAAGGTAAAAAAGAATACATCGGCGGTGGCGAAGAAAGCTACGGCTTTTTACCCGAAGAGTTTGCGCGCGACAAAGATGCCGTTTCATCGTGCACCGTGATGGCCGAAATTACTGCCTGGGCCAAAGACAATGGCAAAACATTGTTCGAATTGCTGGAAGATATTTACGTAGAATACGGTTACGGCAAGGAAAAAGGAATCTCGGTAGTACGCAAAGGAAAATCGGGAGCCGATGAAATTGCACAGATGATGCGCGATTTCCGCAGCAATCCACCAAAAGAAATTGCCGGATCGAAAGTAAAAGCAATAAAAGACTACGATTCACTGAAAATGACCGATATCGACAGTGGAAAAGTGAGCGACCTGGTTATGCCTGCCACATCCAATGTGCTGCAATACTTCACCGAAGACGGAACAAAAATCTCTGTTCGTCCTTCGGGAACCGAACCCAAGATTAAGTTCTACGTAGAAGTACGTGGCACCATGGCCACCCGTGCCGACTACGATGCTGCTGATGCTGCTGCCAATAAAAAGATTGAAGCTGTACGCGCATCGCTGGGAGTGTAAAATAGTTATGAATTATGAGTTATGAATATCTGATAATTAATCATTAACCATTTATCATTAACAACTAATAATTACCATTTATCATTAACCATTAAAAAAAGGTTTTTGCTACAAATTGTAGTGGGAACCTTTTTTTAGCCCGTTATGCGAATCAATAGTTGAAAAATAACCAAAGATCCGGAGGAGCGCACCGTTTGTAGTACGACACAAATACAAATATAATTAGCTACGGAGGAGCGGCCTGCGCTGTAATACCGGTTTCAGGAAGGAACAAAAAAACAAAGAACTGGAAAAAACAGGACGCTCCGACGGAGCTTAACTCTGATTTCCACACTATTTCTACAAACAGTACGGCTCCTCCGGAGCAATGTTGATATTGGGCATCAACATAATGTATAATTATCAAGCACAACCAAAGTCCCTACCTATCGTTATTATCGCCACGTTGAAAAAACACCGTTTGCAAACCAATAACCAAAGCTCCGGAGGAGCGTACCGTTTGTAGCACGACGCAAATACAAATATAATTAGCTCCGGAGGAGCGACCTGCGCAAATCATTAAATTCGAGAATAAATACACACAGACAAGGTTTGGGAATATATTCTCAGAGTTCGGGAACATGTTCTCAAAGCTCCATAATTGATCCTCACTTACCATGATTTTCCTGTCCCAGACTCAGTTTATTGATTTCAACCAGTATAACCAATTTCCCTCACCATGAAAATGCATTTTCATCACCATTAATTTGATTTTCATCACCATTAAAAATCATATTCATCACCATTAATTTGATTTTCATCACCATTAAAATCATATTCATCACCATTAATTTGATTTTCATCACCATTAAAATCATATTCCTCACCATTAAAATCATATTCCTCACCATTAAAATCATATTCCTCACCATTAAAATCGTTTTCCTCACCATTAATTTGATTTTCATCACCATTAAAATCATATTCCTCACCATTAATTTGATTTTCATCACCATTAAAATCGTTTTCATGATCATGAAATTCGTTTCAGTTATCGGGTCTATACCCACACGAAATCTTGCATCATAAAACCCGCCAAAAGCACTCCCGAAGACAAACCGGCAATTAATAACAGAAATGGTTGTTAATGTAATAATTTGTTTTTATCTTTGGAGCGGAATTAATTAAAAAGAGCCATCGAAAACTTATATAAAGTGGAAATATGTGCAATAATAGTTCGCATACATAGCTAAATTGGGAAATATGCGAAATAGATGTTCGCATATATACGTGTTACCAGCAAGCGTAAAAAAGACAACTACATATATCAACAGAAAGACAAAAACATATTTAAATAATAACTCATGGATTTTTTAAAAAGTAATCTATACATAGTAGGAAGCCGAGGAATTGGAAAATCATTTTTTAGAAGAGGATTAGATGAGTTTTTCCATTATGAAAAAAGAGCGCACATGGACAAATTCAATGGACACGATTGGATTATCCAAACAGAAAATAGCCAAATTGAAGTTGAAATAAAAGAATATAGCAATTTTGACTTACCCGATATACATTTTGAATCAAAGGAAGTCAAAAGTATCATTCTGTACATTACTGATGAGTATCAGCATAAACGTGAGTTTTATATTCCTCAAAAGGACATAGAGCAACTGAAAAATATTTCAAGTAAGGCGACTATCATCATGGCACCATCCTTTATGTCTTATGAAACTGAAAAAGACATAAACATAAATCTTCTAAAAAAACTTACTCCATTTGTCGAGTATTTTTTACCAATCCATGATCTTCATTACAGAGAATATGAAGGTGTATCACAAATTGCATATATTTTAAGACAACTTTTAATAAACACTCATACTTCTTCTTTAAATTACGCTAAAGAACTAATTAGGAAGAATTTTGAAACTAAAGAACCAATTTTGGATTTAGGCAACTTAGGTTTAACCAGTCTAAATGATATAAAAGAGTTATTCCACAATACACACCTAAAAACGTTAATTCTCAGTAATGAATGGGGAGAATACCAGGATGGTAGTTGGTTAAGGAGGACAAGTTATAATAAATTTGAACCCAATGTATTATTTGGTTTTCCAAAGGAAATCAGCAACTTAAAGAATCTTGAAACTCTTATTGCTGGCGGTAATTGGAAAGATTCTAAAAGAAGAACAAGATACATTTCTTCAAATTGGCATATAACCGATATAAAACCATTAGCTAGTTTGAAAAAGTTATCCGTTTTAAATTTGAGTAATAATGAAATTGATACAATTACACCAATTTCAAGTCTTTCAAGTCTAACAAGATTATACCTAAACAATAACACAATAAACGGATTTCCGAATATCAACAAGTTTAGTATATTAAAAGAGTTATATCTAAGCAATAACCAAATAAAAAACATTAAATTTTTATCATTAGCTGGAAACACAATTCAAACTATTGATTTACACTCTAACCAAATAACTGACTTAACGCCTATAAAAGAAATAATTTCAAAAATTGAAATTATGGATTCAAAATGGGAAAATAAAACGATCAGTATTGCACAAAACCCATTATCAATTCCACCAGCAGAGGTAGTTGCTAAAGGCAAACAAAGTATATTAGCTTATTTTACTCAATTAGAAGCCGAAAAAAAAATTCAGATGAAACCTTATGTAAATGCAGATATAAAACTCATTATGGTAGGGAACAGCAATGTTGGTAAATCAACATTTGTTCATTGGCTAAAAACTGGAAAAATCAACAAAAACATAGAAACAACTCACTGGTTGGAATTTGGAGAATGGAAGGCTCAAAGGAATGGGAAAAACTATACCGTAAGGATTTATGATTTTGGTGGTCAGGAATACTATCATGATACACATCATCTTTTTTTTACAAATAGGACAGCATATGCGCTATTTTGGGATAGATTATCTAATCATTTTGATGAATTAGAAATAGAGCAAACACAAATTGGAGGTGAAAAAAAGATAGTGAAAATCGAGATATTTCCTATTGAATATTGGCTTGATTCCATAAGATATCACACTCAAAAAAGAAAATTGACTCAAATAGAGAAATCCATACCAAAGATTCTTGATGAAAGAAATGATCAAATTGAAAAATCATTAGGAAATCGAATAGACTTGACAAAATCAGTAACAAGAGCTATAAAAGAAACTGAAATTAAGCTAACAGAAGAAGAAAATATATTAGTACTACAGAACAAGGTTGAATCGAGAAAATTGAAACTTTTCATTAATGAAGAATCTATTAGAAATATATACCCCAAGATTTACGATTTTGAGGAAATATCGCTTTATAACAGTTATAACCTTGAACAATCTAAGAATACAATATTTAACATTTTTGACAGTTTAGAAATTTTCAATAGACAGTATCTTGGAACATGGAATTATATAAAGCAAAGCATCCAAGCCCAAACGTTTAATAAAAGTTTTTCAAATAATGAGTTTAGAGACTATTGTAACAAGATAATAAAAAGCTTACCTGAACTTAAAGGAAAGTCCCAAGCAAGACAAAATGAAGTACTTTTCTCTTCGGAAGATACTAAAGTTTTTGCCTCGTTTTTAGCGGACATTGGTTTGTGCCTCTATTATCCTGATAATAGTGAATTGAAGGAAAAAGTATTTTTAAATCAGAATCAAATACTTAATGATTTAAATAAGATTCTTCTCACTATTAACAGAGCGAATGGAGAGATTACTGAATCTGATATTGCGAAAACATTAAAAGAAACAGAAACAAGTGATAAAGTAAAAGATGTCATCAACCTAATGCTTCATTTTAAAATTCTTTTTAAGCATCCTCTTGTAGATAAAAAATCTTTCATAGCACCACTTTATCTACCACAAGATCCACCCCAAAGCATAAAGTTATTTCAATCATTATTTGAAAAACCTGTTTATCGTTTTAAATACGAAACTTTTATTCATAAAAGTGTAATACTTGACTTTTTCCATACTTATGGTTCTAAAGCTCTAAGCGAAACAAGTGATGAATCTTCATTTTACTTTTGGAAAAATGGCATTGTCATAAAAGATGAGAACAGCAACGACATTGTTATGGTAAAGTTTGTTCCATGGAACAAAAACAACCAATGTGCTTCTCTAGATATTTTTGCTGTAAATGGCACAAACGATAAATTTGTTAAGACAATTGTTGATTATGTTGATTCTATAAATGACGGAATTAAGGTTACAAAACTTGTTCCAAATGAATCTCAAGAGGATTTTATTCCATTAGAAGTTATTCATCAGAATGAGAAAGACCAAAATCCGATATTCAAGTATGGAAAGAAGTATTATAGGTTAACGTCATTCAAAAAGTATCTAAACTCACCTCTAAAAATGAAAAAAATATTTATCTCTTATTCTAAACTAGACCTTGGACTGGTTAACACGTTTATTGAACATCTTTCAGCTTTACAGAGAGACGGAAAAGTTGCTCACTGGTATTGCAGTGAGTTAGAAGCAGGCTCTAAATGGAATGACGAAATAAAAAAACATATGGAAGAAGCCGACATTGTTTGCTTTATGGTAAGTCCAAATTTTATGAAGACTGACTATATCCATGAACATGAAATTAAAAAAGCTTTTGAACGAAAATCAAAAGACCCAAATTTTAAAATAGTTCCAATTATATTAAATTTCTGCCGTTGGATAACAGCCAATAATAACCTAGGCGACTACACTGCACTTCCATACACAGCAAAGCCAGTTATGGACTTTAAAAACCAAGACATGGCTTGGTATATTATTGCAGAATGTTTGCGTTTAATGATAGACAATAATCTTAATCCAACTGACGATTCTTTTTACAGCAATCAAGCCTTACCATCAGACGTCTTGAAAATTTACGATAGAATTATGGAAGGTAAAGTGGATAATGACAATATATAATAGCATTAACAAATGCATAAAGTGACAAATAAAATGATAAAAGGAACAGAAATGATCTAAACGCCAGCTGGTAATACTTATACTTCCTGTGGTCGGAACGACCCAGCCCCGATATATCGGGGTAAACGCCAAAGCGTCGGTTGAACCATATTCCCTGTAGATAGCTTGTCTGAATCAGAATTTACTGAGTTATTGAATTTACAGATATAAGTATTGGCACAAAAAACTATGACAGCGGATTAGGTTTGTTTGAAAATAATGGGAATTTTTAACCAATTGAAATTGAAGATAAAATACTTTGGACAATCAATAACAGATATAAAATAAGACAAATTCAACTTGTCAACTTAGAGTTATGTTATGAAAAAGAACTTGATAGATTTTATTAGCGACAAACTGACTTATTGGAATGGGGAAAATTATTCAAATAAAAACGATCCTAATTTTTTAGTTCCAAAAGCAAGTCCGGGTAGTGGTTATAGACTAAATTTCGGGAATCCAAAAGCTGTCATATCATTTATTTTAATGATTATAGTAATGGACATTTTGATAATTGATTCAATTTTAATTTCTAAGAAATAATCCAGTCTTCCGCTTAACCCATAACAAACAACAAAAGAGAAGTACAGGTAGCAGATTGTACTAGCAAGTGAATTTACGACAACATTTTAAAGATCAAAGAATATGAATAAGACAATTCGGTATTTCCCTTTTGTTTCACTGATATTAACCGCAATGGCAGCAGGTGATAAGTTTTTATCGCTTTCTTATTGTATTAAGATGGGATCGTCCTTGCTGTTACTTATTATTGCTGTTTTTAGTTTTGCACTTTTTCTGCGAAAGAAATTAAAGACTAAATCAAGTATCAGATAGTATAAACTACTCACTAAACGAATAAAAAAATAACAACTATATAACTAAAATATGAATAGATTCGCACTACTTCCCATTTTTCTATTACTGGTATGTACGACAAAGGCTCAGGATAGAATTATCAGTACTAATCATGATACGATTCTTTGTAAAATAGTATCAATAAACAATGAACATATCAGATACGAACTAACCAACAAAGATGGATCTGTTACCGGTAAGTTTATGAATCTGTCGCAGGTAATGGAATATACCCGTTCTGTTCGACAGGAAAAGAATTCGAAACCGGGTAAGCCTAAATTATCCAAACCTGTAAGCATTTTTGAAAACAAGTGGTGTTTGGGTTTAAGCATTGGTGGATCGACCATGCCACGCTACTTTGATAATTCGTCTGATGCACTGTCCGACTCATACAAAAAGCTAAAAAACGGATTTCATATCAATGCAGGCGCTCATTATATGCTAAATAATTCGTGGGGTATAGGAGCTGAATATTCGTTTTTCAATTCGAGCTCTAGTGGTGATATGCAAACTCAATACTCCCCAACAGAATTTATAACAATATCTGAGAAAACCCGGCAGTATATTAATTACCTGGGACCATCGATTCTGTTTGTACAAGAGCTGGATGCCCGACGAAAATTTACGTTGAATGAATCTCTCTCGGCAGGGGCTTTATTTATTCGGTTGGAAGATCAAAGCACATACCCTAACGTTGATAACACCGGTTACACTGACGTTTCAAACAATACCTTACTAACGGGCAACGCGCTGGCAGCTAAACTTGGAATTTCTGCCGAATACAAGTTATGTAGTAAAGTATCCGTTGGCTTAGGTGGTGATTTTATATGGTGCTCATTAAAAAAAGCAAGTTATGAAGCGAAAAGCCCGAATAATAGTTCATCCGTAACTAATCAGGAATTGACCAATGCTTTGAACTTATCCCGTATTGATTATTCTTTTGTTTTGCGTTATCGCTTTTAATTTAACCTCTATCAAATTTATTTATGCGACATATCTTTAAAAACACGATACTGTTTACATTACTCGGTCTGCTGACAGCTTGCAGCAACGATTTTCTGAGTGAGAATCTGATTTCGGGAACTTCACCCGTAGGTGCATCCACTATTTATATTTCTCCCGATTGGCCCAGCGCTAACTACATGTTTAAGTTGCCACCGCTGAAAAATGCTGATTATGAAATTGTGGCGAAACCATCGTGGCTTAATACCAGCTCCACCACTGGTCACATGTCCGATAGCATAGCTGTTGTTCAATGTTCGGCTCTAAAAAATGCGGCTTTCAGTACGGTAGGTCTTTACATGGATTTTATGACTGTGCAATCTTCCACGATGAAGTATAAAGTTCCGATTGCATATATAACCGAAGGAGATCCAACCCTTCAGGTACAAAATCCAGTAACCCTATCGTATAATAGTTTTAGTTCTCCGTCTTTGCCGATTAAAAATACCGGCTTGGGTATCCTGATCTGGAATATTGCCAGTATGCCCGATTGGCTGGCTGTTGATACAACTAAAGTGGAATCGAGCGGTTTGTATATTACTCAAAACAGTTCGTACGATATACCTCTGCTTATTAAGCCCAAGCTAATTACTACGGGTAATCTGACAGGTATAATTGTTCTTACAACAAATGATAAGAAGCATCCAAGGATAAACATAAATGTTTCAGCCGATCTGGGTACTCCTCAACTGAACATATATGCCAATACAATCAATTTTGCCTTAAATGAAACATCAAAATCTCTGACTTTCAGCAATTCCGGAAATGGTATGCTTAGCTGGGAATTTAAAGATATTCCCCAATGGCTAACTATTACACCGTCGAGTGGAATGAGCGTTCCTTATACATCCAGCAACAACATTGTATTTAGCTGCGACAGAACAAAACTCTCGCCGGGACAGAATACGGCTACCGTAAATTTGAAAACCAATGACAGTTCCCATGCGTCGTACAGTATTACCGTTACAGCTTCTGCACCCGGAAATAATGCGAACACGCGCGCTATAACCGGAAACGTTGTAGATGCCGTATTCAATAAAAATACTAACACATTGTATTATGTAACCAGCTCGCCCAGTAAGTTAATAGCTTACGATGTAAAAGCCAGATCTGTTTTGAATGAAATAGCGCTGAGCAAAGCTCCAACCTGTTTTGCAATTTCGGAAGACTGGACAAAAGTTGCTGTAGGACACAATGGCTCATTAAGTGCCATCAACTTAACGAGCAATACAGTAACAGCGACCTACACAGCAGATTATTCAATAAATGACATTGCCTGGGCTGCAAATGATTGGTTTTGTTATACGCAAAAAGGTGGAAGTTTCTCAGGGCTTCACTGGATAAATACTGCTACCGGTGCTGTATACGAGGACAAAGACCAGAGTAGCCTGGATGGAAATTCATTCGTCAAAAAAGTACCTAACCAGGCCTATCTTATAGCCACACGAGGGAATACTTCGCCTAGCGGCTTTTTATGTTATGATATTGCCAGCAAGAGTAAAAAAAGCTATGCGCATATGGACTTAAGTAATTTCTGGATGTCGGAAGATGGTCAATATATTTATGCGCAGAACAGCAATATTTACAGAACAACCAGCTCAACAGGATCGACAGATAATTTTAATTCCAACATTAACGCGATTGGTAAGATTGACACTCCTAGTAACTATAGAATAAATTTCGGTTATCACAGTAATCATAATTTGTGGGTCATTCAAAGTGATTCTTATACCTCCGATGCATCTGCGGGCATTTACCAGTTTGAAGACAATGACTACACACTGGTAAAAAAATATGCTTACAACATGCTCTATCAGCCCGAAAATCAAGCTTCGGCCTTTAATGTAAACGCAAATTATGTTTTTGCCAACAACGAAGGAACAGAGATTTCGGTTTTATGCAAAGGAGTCAGCAACAGCAGCTGGATCATACAGTTTATTCCTATAAAGTAGTGGATAACTGTAGGTTTAGCTACAGGTAACCGTTTAGACAAAAAAGCCGAAATGGAAGGTAGAGTAATATAAGATAAAAGCTAACAATAATTTTTCAGCCAAGCCGGTACAACGGATTGTAAACAACATAAAAATATTGCTTTATGGAATTTAAGAAGAACTTACTACGAAAGGAAAAAAAATCGTATTTTAGATTTGCAATGGGAATAGTTTTCTTTATCATTTCTATTCTGTGGATTAGCGTGAAAATTAGCGATGAACAAAAAATATCATTTTTTGATTGGCTGTATTTTGGTTTGTTTACTTTGAATGGAATAGCTCATTCAATGGGTGGTTTTGGATTTCAGTTTGAAGAACTGTTTGGTAAGGCCTTCATAGTAATAAATGAAGAGATAATTTCAATAAAAACAAAAGTGCTTGATAAAGAGCAAAATATTTTATGGAGCGACATTCAGAATATTAATTACAACCTAAACAAACTATACATACACAAAACCGACAATACGACTCAAACATTCAATTTATCAGAAATAGACTATGCTTCAAAAAATGAAATTAAAGAAAGCATCAAAAGTATTGCAAACAAAAAACAAATCATTACTGCATTTTAAACCTGTTGATTAGCTGAAATCAGGAGATAAAAACTTCGAACTAAATATGGAAAAATTCATTCAACTCGACAAAAACAATATTGATACCGAACATATCTGCTGTGCTATTGCCGACAAAAACTGTAAGGCTAGTTATGAAGCCAAGAAAGACTGGCTACGAAAGGAATTTGAAAATGGATATGTGTTTCGGCGAATAGATGCGCGTGCAAAGGTATTTATTGAATACGGACCGGCAGAGAAAGGCTGGGCACCAGTTGATGCCCCGAATTATTTATTGATAAACTGCTTCTGGGTTTCGGGGCGGTACAAAGGTCAGGGATATGCCAAAGCCTTATTACAACAGGCACTCGACGATGCTAAAGCTGCGGGTAAAGCGGGATTGGTTACCGTAGCCGGGGTAAATAAACTTCCGTTTCTGAGCGATACGCAATGGCTTATAAAACAAGGATTCGAAGTCTGCGATAAAACAGCTACCGGTTTCTGTTTACTTGTCAGAAAGATAAATCCAGATGTGGGCAATCCACAATTTAAAGAAACAGCCCTAAGTGGTACAATTGCTGAGCAAAACGGTTTGGTGGCATATTATTCCAATCGATGTCCGTTTGCCGAATTTCACGTGCAGACATCACTCACCGCAACAGCACGCAACAGAAAGCTACCTTTGACAATTATCAAACTGGAAACAGCAGAGCAAGCGCAATCAGCACCAGGTCCCGCAACCATTTTCAGTCTATTTTATAACGGAAAGTTTATCACTACCGACATAAGCGTTTGTACCGACAGCAGGTTTGATAAAATCATGCAAAAAGTTTTGGCAGTTTGACGGAATTGTCATCTGAAAAACTTGTATAATAGTTTTAGCTTACCTACATTTGCATAAAAATTGAAAAAAATGATTCGCTACAACTACCGTTTGCTTAGCCTCACTCTCTTATGCTTTATTGCATGTATCTACGCAACAAACAGCTCAGCTCAAGACAAGAAAAATCATACCACCGTCATTCTTTCGCTGGATGGTTTCCGGTGGGATTATCCCACAAAGACCGCTACTCCGGCACTGAATCAGATAGCCCACGATGGTGTAAAAGCCGTATCGTTGATACCATCGTTTCCATCCAAAACTTTCCCCAACCATTATACTATTGCCACCGGACTGGTGCCCGATCATCACGGACTGGTCAATAATTCTTTTTACGATCCGAAACTGGACAAACCTTATTCGCTCAGCAACAAAGATGCACGGTTTAATCCTGTTTTCTACGGAGGTGAACCCATTTGGATAACAGCTAAAAAGCAGGGAGTAAAAACTGCTTCTTTTTACTGGGTGGGAACAGATGTAGACGATATGCATCCCGACATCTGGAAAAAATACAATCAACAGACTCCTTTTCCGGAACGTATAGACACCATCGTAAAATGGTTGAAACTTCCACTAACCGAACGTCCGCGACTGATTATGGCTTATTACCATGAGCCTGACGAAGCAGGGCATAACTACGGACCGGATGACAAACGGACATTTAAAACCGTACGCGAAATGGATCAGATGGTAGGTAAGCTATATAAACAAATCAAAGAACTGCCCAATGCCGATAGCATCAACTTCATCATTGTGGCCGATCATGGCATGGGAGCTATTTCGTCGAAACGAAACATTGTTTTGCGCGATTATATCCCAAAATCATGGCCGGTAATGATACAGGGTGGAACACCTAACTTCAATATTTATGCTCCCGGCACGTGGAAAGATTCAGCTTACACAGCCTTGAAAAAAGCCCCCCACATTCAGGTATGGAAACCAGCTGAAGTTCCGGCATACCTGAACTATGGCAAAAACCAACGTGTCGGAGACATTGTTGTTGTGGCCGATTCAGCCTGGAGTGTTAGTCTTTCAAAACCCGAAAAAGAAGGAACGGGTGGTACCCACGGTTATGATCCCCGCAACACGGATATGCATGCCATCTTTTATGCCGTAGGTCCCGACTTTAAAAAGAATTACGTACAACCCTCTTTCCAGAATATTCATATCTATCCCCTACTCGCTTATTTGCTGGGAATACAACCGGCTAAAACGGATGGAGACTTGCAACAGGTTATAGAGATGGTGAGAAAGTAGGGATTAGTGATTAACGATTAGTGATTAATGCGAATCTGGAGTTGAAAAAACAGGTATGCTTATTGTCCATTTTTCTATATTTATCCCCGAAAGAGAATGAATTGAAGTCGGTTTATTTTCTATTGATCTGTATTCCTACGGAAAGAGTGCAATAATCTACAAACAAGCCGGGGAGACTTTCCTTATCCTAATGAGGAGGGCTTCTTCATTCTGCTGAGGAGATATTCCTCATTGGAAGTGGTGGAGAAAATGTCTCCGATAACACGTTTCTGTGAGCCGTGCTAAGACAAAGGAAAGATAACAGAGCTTCCACGCGTGTGGAAGCTCTGATTTTTTGCTTGACGGACCTTCCACACGCGTGGAAGCATTGTTTTTTCACGGGACAGAGCTTCCACACGCATGGAAGTATTGTTTTTTTACTTGACAGAGCTTCCACACGCGTGGAAGTACTGTTTTTTTACTTGACAGAGCTTCCACACGCGTGGAAATACTGTTTTTTTACTTGACAGAGCTTCCACGCGTGTGGAAGTACTGTTTTTTTACTTGACAGAGCTTCCACACGCGTGGAAGCATTGTTTTTTTACTGGACAGACCTTCCACACGCGTGGAAGCTTCATGGTTAGTTATGGACAATTCATATTGGATAGTGGATAGTGGACAGTTGATAGTGGATAGTTGACAATTCATAGCTGGATAACTGAAAAACACAAGTAGGCATATAAGCATTAATACGACCAACCAATAACTACCCACTATCAACTATAAACTGTCAACTACTGACTACCTTCCCAAGCCGTCGTCCCTTCAGGACTTTAGCATTGGGCTCAGTTATGTCGGGCTTTCAGCCCTTGGTCGTGGTTATTGGACTACTTACTTATCACTAATCCTTTATCACTAATCACTATCAACCATCAACTGTCAACTATCAACTGTCAACTGTCAATGGCCCTCTTTTCATAAATTCCGGTTTTTTATAAACTCTTTCCGCATTTCTGCGTTAAATATAGAAAAAGATAATTATAAACAATTCGTCGTGCACATACCGTTTTGTTGCGGAGGATCGACGACTATTAAACAAGATTATTATGGGATTACAAGTAGGTGATAAAGCTCCCGCCATATTGGGAGTAAATCAGGATGGAAAAGAAATTAAACTGGCTGACTTTGCCGGCAAAAAAGTGGTGTTATACTTTTACCCGAAAGACAGCACACCGGGCTGTACTGCTCAGGCTTGCAGTTTACGTGACGGCTACGACGATTTACGCAAAGCCGGTTATGAAGTACTGGGTGTAAGTGCCGACAGTGCCGCATCACACCAGAAATTTATTGCCAAACAAAACCTGCCCTTTAATCTCATTGCCGACACCGATAAAACTCTATCCGAAGCTTTTGGTACCTGGGGTGAAAAATCGATGTATGGACGACAATATATGGGCATGTTTCGAACCACTTTCCTGTTGGACGAAACCGGAACCATTACCCGGATTTTGTTACCCAAAGAGGTAAACACCAAGAATCACGCAGCGCAGATTCTTTAACCGATATGTAGTTTTTCCAAAGTTTCAAACCTGGGGGAGACTATACTTTTAGCTCTGTTTCTCCACTTCTCCGATTCGAAGGCCAGCTGTTTTTCGAACAAAAAAAAGAGTACCTTTGCAAAAAAAACAGCATGGCAAATACACAAACTGAAATATTCTTTGAGAAGCTTCAATCTTATATAGACAATAAGGAACTGATAAAACTCAGCCTTACAGGAAAAAGAGATAAATTATCGGATTTAAAAAAGCTGATTATTACAGCTGTGGAACTAAAAAAAGGATATTGTCTGAATGTTGTTTACCGACACAATACCCGGGATATCACCAAAAACTTTGAAATAGCCGAAGGAATAGAACTCGTTGCCAAAGCACTGGAAAATGATTTTGTGAATGCAGAGCTTATCTCAATATCTACACAATTGAATCTGATGGTATTGCCAAACGGAAAAGTAAAACTCAAAACTACTGAAAACAGCGCTCCTGCCCCACTCACGCTGGCGCACGACAACATAAAAGAGCGTCTGATCAACACACACGGAAATATTTATCTACGCGAGTTGGGCATTACGAACGTCGATTGGGAAGTTCGACGCGAAATGAGTGATAAGTATAAACAGATAAACCAGTATATAGAGCTTTTGGCTCCCAACCTGAGCGAACTGAAGCTGACCGATAACTATCATATTGTAGATATGGGTTCGGGAAAAGGTTACCTTACTTTTGCTTTATATGATTACATCACCAATCACTTAAAACAGCCTGTCCGGATGACGGGTGTTGAGTTTCGCGAGGATCTGGTATGGACCTGCAACAGCATTGCCCGGCAGGCAGGTTTTGATGAGCTGAACTTTGTAAAAGGAACTATCGAAAAAACGGAATTAGAAAAAATAGATATACTCATAGCCCTGCATGCCTGCGACACCGCCACCGACGATGCCATTTACCGTGGCATCAGTTCCGAAGCCGAACTGATTGTTTGTGCTCCCTGTTGCCACAAGCAGATACGAAAAGCAATGAATGTAGAGAATGAGCTAAGTTACATTACGCGCTTTGGAATTTTGAAAGAACGCCAGGCCGAAATTATTACCGACAGCATTCGTGCTATGATTTTGGAAGCTTATGGTTACAAAACCAATGTTTTTGAATTCATTTCGCTGGAACATACACCTAAAAACGTAATGATAGTAGGTCGGAAAATGCCTGACTTAAATCCGGACAAACAAACAATACTAAACGCCATAACGGCAATAAAAAAACTGTATGGCATTGAGAAACATTATCTGGAAACTTTACTGAATATCTAAAAAGCAAATTTTACCGGATTATTTCTAATGGAGAAGTATCTGGAAAACAAAGAAACATACATAAAATAAATGCCACTTTCAGTTTGTACGTAAATTTTATTTTTCTACATTTGCACACTAAAAAAAGAGAAAGAGTACTAAATCATAACTAATACAGAAACAAATGCGAAATAACTTTAATCCCTGGCATCAGGTATCACCCCTCACCGAATCACACGATGTTGTGAAAGGCATCATCGAGATTCCAAAAGGTAACCGTGCTAAATACGAATTAGATAAAGAAAGTGGTCTGCTGCGGTTAGACAGAGTACTATTCTCCTCCATGTATTATCCTCATAATTACGGATTCATACCACAGAGTTATTGTGAAGACCATGACCCGCTTGACATCCTGATACTTTCGCAAATAGAAGTAGTCCCATTGTGTATTGTGGAAGCCAAAGTAATTGGCGTAATGCGCATGTTGGACAACGGTGAAGCTGATGACAAAATTATTGCTGTGGCCGCCGGCGATCCTAGTGTAACTCATTACAATGATATTTCAGAGCTACCGCCACACATGACTACAGAAATTATGAGCTTTTTCGAAGATTACACGAAACTGGAAAACAAAACAGTGGTGGTGGAAGAATTCTTTGACAAAGAAACAGCCATGCAAATCTTAGACAACAGCTACAAAATGTATCAACAACATTTTGGAGAATTGCACAAATGGATTTACGGCAAATA
>Ga0302170_10000258_pt1 | contig 21036 bp, 10 predicted proteins | sample I_Fen_N2_1_FD_193492 | JGI IMG/M metagenome (GOLD analysis project Ga0302170, IMG submission 193492) | Peat permafrost microbial communities from Stordalen Mire near Abisko, Sweden - I_Fen_N2_1 | ecosystem: Environmental > Terrestrial > Soil > Wetlands > Permafrost | place: Sweden: Abisko...
ATTTAAAAACGAACCGGATACAAATTTCGACCTTAAGCCGAATCGCCTGTGGGCAGATACTATCCGGAACAACTGGAAGAAATCAGTAAACGATATACCTTATCAGATCCCCGTACAAATTGGATCAACCGAACTTGCCGGCATAAAGAAATCCCGTTATTTTGACCGCAGCCAGAATGAAGAAATATGTGTTTGTGAAGCAGGCTTATCAAATATGGTTCAGGTAAAGGAAATCATTTCAATAGCTGAAACCGACGCTTCACACTGGCGAGAAACCTCATTAAAAGAGAGAACTAAAATATTATATCAGGTAGCCGATAATTTAGGCAAAAACCGTGGAAATTTAATTGGGTGCATGTCTGCCATTACCGGGAAGACTTTTGGAGAAGGCGACATAGAAGTGTCGGAAGCCATTGATTTTTGCCGGTATTATCCAATCAGCATGAGAAGTTTTGAGGAATTAAAAACGATAACCCTGACGCCAAAAGGTGTTGTATTAGTCATTCCACCCTGGAATTTCCCATTAGCGATTCCGGTTGGAGGTATAGCTGCAGCCCTTTCAGGAGGGAATAGCGTTATTTTAAAACCTGCAACATCAGCATTTCCGGTAGCCTGGGAATTTGCCCAATCTTTTTGGGAAGCAGGGATACCAAAGGATGCCTTGCAGGTTTTATGTATTGATGGCCGCGAGCCTTTGAATTATTTAACGGCCCATTCATCGATAAAACATATTATTCTTACCGGAGGAACAGACACAGCGTTTCGTATCTTAGAAAACAATCCGACTTGTCCCCTGTCAGCAGAAACCGGTGGAAAAAATACCATCATCCTTACTGCTAGCGGTGATCGCGATCATGCCATTCAGAATATAGTAACCTCAGCCTTTAGTAATGCAGGTCAAAAATGTTCAGCCTGTTCATTGCTTTTACTGGAAAAAGAAGTGTACAACGACCCTGAATTTAAAATAAAGCTAACAGATGCTGTAACAAGTTTGAAAACAGGAGGAGTTTGGGATGGAGGTAATATTGTAGGGCCCATGATTACTTCAGAAAATGAAAAACTGTTATATGCCATTGAACATCCGGAAGCCGGCGAAAGCTGGTTGGTAAAACCGGAGTTTGTAGATGAAAAAAGGTTCATATTGAAACCTTGTGTAAAGTGGGGGGTAAAACCGGATAGTTATACATTTAAAAATGAATTATTCGCTCCTCTGTTAGCTGTTGTTTGTATTGATGATCTGGAAGATGGGATTAAGAAGGTAAATTCCTCCGAGTACGGGTTAACTTCCGGGTTACAAAGCCTGGATGAAGAAGAACAATTGCGTTGGAAAAACAGCATTGAATCAGGGAACCTGTATATTAACCGTGGAATAACAGGGGCAATTGTTAGCCGTCAGCCTTTTGGGGGTATGAAACGCTCAGCTTTTGGCGGGGGAATAAAAGCAGGGGGAAGGAATTATGTGACCAGTTTCGTGAATATAGCTGACAGTATAAAAATTCCCGCTACATCCAGAGAAAAGAATCAATTCAAGACTTTCTCCTCCATCCTGAATATCCATGAAAATGCACATTTTCAGACGGCAGTGGATAGTTATATAAAAAACCAGAAAAATGAGTTTTCGCAGGCACACGACATTCATCATTTAATGGGAGAAGAAAACATCTTCCGGTATTTACCACTTAGAAACATGGTTCTCCGGGTTCAGAACAGCGATAATCTTTGTGATATATTTATGGTTCTGGCAGCTGCCATTATTGTAAAAACTCCCATCAAAGTAAGTATCAATGACGATGATTATAAGCTTGAAATTTTAAAAAAGTCAACCCAACATGAATGTACACTAATAATCCAGTCAGAGAGTGATTTTTTGAATGATATTGAAAAATATGAGCGAATCAGAACATGTAGCAATAAGCTTTCAGATGATTTTTACCTGAAAGTATCAAAAAAAGGGAAACACATTGTATCCTCAAAGCCTCTTATTGAAGGCCGCATTGAATTACTTCATTACGTAAAAGAACAAAGTATTGCTTTTGAATATCATCGATATGGAAATATAACCTATGCAGTGAAATAAAAATAAGATGGATTATTAAAAACTGCTTAATTTAAAACATGAAGCATTTTTATATAATATATCCAACAGAGACTCCTAATCAAAGAAACAACTACATTTAGGATACCAAATAAGAAAATAATTTGACATATAATTTACATATTTATTTTAAATATCATAATTTTTCAAATTTCTGAATAATAAGATGTTATTTCCTTTGGTACTTTGAAATTAATTTTTATTTTTGCAAGTATAATATATTTAACGATGCAATACAATGATTTGATACAATGAAAAAAGACGTCTATTTTTGTGATTAACAATATTCTCCTTAAACCCGGTTGTTTATATCTGATGCTAAACAAAGTAGAGGTTAAACTAGCTGAATGACATTTTTCAAGCAATATTTAAAGAAGTCTCTTTAAATGCAAACAGAATATAAAATAGCCCATCTTGATTTCTGCCTTATCTTTCCTAATAAGAATAATATGATTTAACATTTTTATTAGAGACTCCATTTTATTCCATTTCCTTTTGTTAAATCCAAACTACTCATTTATAATATGAATCAAATCAGATTCATATTAAACACCTTTTATATCTCACTCATCCATTCACCCCTATATCAAAATTTAACAATCTAACATTGAGCATAATGACTGCATTTAGAAAATTAAGATTTTACCAAATCCTCCTGATTATTTTAGCGTTCACATTATCAAATTGTATGAGTGACGACTACAACTTAAAAGATGGAGTAAACACAGATATGACCCTTGGAGGTGATTCTCTGACATTTCCCATTGGCACAACTCAAAAAATTCTTTTAGGAACCATGTTGGATAAACAGAATATAGATATTCTGAAACAATCACAGAGTGGAGCCTATTTATTCCAGATCAGTGATTCCATGCAGGTTAACGTAAATGCTATAAATCCTGTTAGCTTTACAATTGCGCCTATAGCCATTGCACCAATAACCACAAGTCTTGCAGATGTCAAGATACCTTCCTTTCAAATTAGCCCTATAAACATATCATCTAATTTACCAATACCCATTGTTGATTTGGCTACATTTAGTTTACCTGCAATCAATTCAGCCTATAATTACAGTAAGCCCCTTTCGGGAGCCTCCAGTACAAAAAAACTAACAAAAACAGATGGTTCAGTTGCTTCACGAACTAAAGCGATTAGTGCCCTTGCCGTTGGTCCAGTTGAAATTCAAGCTTCCCAGACAATTTCACAATCTATGTCATTTATCCTAACAAACGCATCTCCCTCATTAAAAAAAATCAACACGATACAATTAAACAGCGGTACAGTAACCATCCGATTTGACAAGAAACAGATCAATGCCATGGGATTTACGACACAAGATGACGCTATTAAGAGTTTTAGTATTAAATTCCCCAACGAATATATACTATCATCTAATGTTGGGCAGGGCACTAGCATAACGGGGCATGAATTTCGTATCGACAATGCTGCATTAGGAAATATAGATGAATATATAGCTACTTTTAAAATAGACAAATTAGATATGACTGGAATTGAGCCACTTGGTGGTTCATTGAACTACTCAAGAGACATACCATACACTATTGACTATGTATTTTCAGGCACTACAGATGATGCAACTGTTTTAACTAAGAATATTAATGTAAACTTATCAGTAACCTCTGCACCAAGCATTGGTGATATGGAAATTCAGACAACAGATTTTGCTGTTCTTGTTCCAGGCGGATCAAATTCCATAGACCAGACTATCCAAATACCAAAAGAAGTTTCGAAAGTTAACACCTTGACTTTTGATGATGGGGCGAATCTTCAATTAATCATAAATGATCCAGGCATTAGTCCTTTTAATTTTAATGCTGGAAATTGCATTATACAATTGCCAAAGAAATTTATTTTCAAGCCTCTGACCGGACTGGATCAAACAAACAATACTCTTACAATTCCCTATAGCCAATTACTGGGATACAATAAGAATATCGGGATATCGGGCATGAATATTAATCAGTCAGTGCCCTTCGGTACCACGTCAATACTACTTCATGATAATTTATCATATGATATTAATGGGTTGAGCGTAACTGGCCAAACGATTGCTGTAAGTACAATCAATGGGATGAGTAATAAGAAACTGAATATTGCCGGAACTATCACCGGGTTGACTGTAAATAATGCATCTGTAGAAACGAATAGAATATCCTTCAACATTCCAGATCAAAGCTCGAATATTGACATAAACCAATTAGTATCTACTGATGTAAAACGTCTGTACACTCTTACGCTTAAATCCCCTTCCATCTTAGAGATCAAGATGGGGATTAGTAATCTTCCAACCGGTATTGATTCTGTCTTTTTTGACAATTACACTATACAATTTCCTTCCTTTTTACAATTTAAGGCGGGGGATGTCAATAGTTCTAACCAATTAGTACTAAATGAAGGATTTAAAGTTACAAAAGGCTTTACAAAAGATCTGACGATACAAAAAATTGATTTTGGAGCAAATGGAATCGACCTAATAAACGGGATACTCGACCTTCATCAGGCTGTAACTATGTCAGGAAGTGCTTATGTAAAAGGAGCCAACCTGAACTCGAAAGACATTTCCAGTATTATCATAACTCCTGCAGTAACAATTAGCCCAATGTCAATCGGGCAAATTGAAGGAAATATTTCAACCAATATTCAACCGGTATCACAAAGCGTATCCCTAAATTTACCAAGCTTCCTAACGGGTGGAGCAACTGTGCTGGATATTGTAAATCCTGTCATGCAACTTGAAATTGGGAATACCATGGGTATTCCGGTCAATCTGGATTTAACTTTAACGCCGAAAAAGAATGGTGCCATTATAAGTGATGGCATAATTAAAACCCAGGTTTCAATTGCTCCTGCAAGTATTTTAGGGCAATCAACCTGGAGCAGATATTGGATTTCAAACTTATGTAAAGGCTACTCTTCAGGGTTTGATACTATAAATGTAGCATTACCAAAATTATTAAGATCCGTGCCGGACCAAATAGAAATTTCGGCCATACCAACGATTACCGGAAGTAAACAAACTGTTGATTTATATTCTTTGAAAAATCAAATGAATCTGCGCTACTCTGTTAATGTTCCATTAAGTTTTGGGAAAGACTTTGTACTACAATACATGGATACCATTGGAGATTTGAAGAAAGAATTTAAAGATGTATTAAAATACACCCGTCAGATTGAAATACTTGCATCCGTTGAAAATGCAATACCTCTTGAGTTAACTATGGAAGCTACCGCTTTAAATAGCTCAAACGGTATTATTGATGGCATTATCATTACTTCCCCTGATAAAATAAAACCATGCAATGTGGATGGAACAAAGACAACTCCTCAAACCACGCAGATCACTGTTAAGTTAACTGAAACAAAAACAGGAGCACTAGACTTAATGGATGGGTTGAAATTAAAGATTTTTGCAAAAAGCAATAGTACGGTTGCTGGAATTCAATTAAATCCGGATCAATATATAAAATTAGGTTTGAGAGTTAGAATACCGAAAGGACTTACCTATAATCCAAACTCAAACAAATAATTAGATATAAAATTATTATTTAAAAGAAATAATTCATGAAAAAGATAATCATTCCAATTACTATATTATTTGCTTCGATATTCAGCAGTTTTTCTCAGGATGTACATTCTTATTACTTTTTAGATGAGTGGAGCCAAAGACACACTCTCAATGCCTCTTTTGCTCCGGAATATGGATATTTTAGTTTACCCGTTTTAGGGGGCATTGAATTAGGGGTAAAATCGAATACAGGAATGACAAATTACATTTATCCGATTGATCCATCAAATCCATTATATCCAAATTATAAATTCACAACATTTTTAAATTCGAGTGTGGATGGAAACCAGTTTATGAATTCATTGCCGTCCAATGTAACCATAAATCAAAACATGAAACTGAATTTATTATCATTCGGGTTCTATACATCTAGGAAAAGTTTTTGGTCTTTCGACATCTTTTTAAAAGAGAATATGGATGTAAGCTTGCCCAAAGATTTCTTTAGACTCGCGAAATTAGGAATGGTAACACAAAACAATGTATTTGATCTTAAGAACCTTTCCATTGAGCAGACGAATATGGCTCAGGTTTCATTAGGTTACTCCCGAGAGATTAATTCAAAACTCAGAGTGGGATTAAATGCCAAACTATTGGTTGGACTTGCCAAGGCAAAGGTTAACTACACTAAATTTGATGTGACTTTGGCGGGCAATAGTTATACAATGAGTGCACAAGGGGAATCCTACTTTATGACTGATGCGATATCCATTGGAAAAGATGCAGATAATAATTATGATTTTGAAAATATCAGCACAAATATGTCAAACATAAAGCCAGCTGGATATGGTGCAGCATTTGATTTTGGATTTACCTATAAACCTGTGAAACATGTCACAATTGCTGCTTCGGTGAGTGATATAGGCTTTATGAAGTGGAACGCATCCTCCATTAAAAAAGGTATTGCTAACAGCAATGTGGTTTATACCGGATTCTCAGATATAAATGTTGATAGTGTAGACGTTCAATCTCAACTGGATCAATTAAAAACAGATGCTGAGAAATTAATCAAGTTTAAAGAAACGGCAAATAGCAAAAGCATCACAGAGAACATACCTTATACCGTTAATGCATCTGCAGAATACAGCATCTTTGCAAACGATAAACATGACATCCGTCTGGGATTACTTTACCAGAGTTATAATTCATCCACGATTCATAAGAATGAAATCATCGGGGCACTTACATTAAAACCTCTTTCGTGGTTAACATTTTCAGGAACCTGTGATATTCTGAACAAAGACTTTAATCGATATGGGTTTGCTATGAATATTTCACCGAGATGGATCAATTTATATATTGCATCGGATTATATTACTCCTAAGATTAATCATCAATATATGCCGATTGATAAAGTCAACCTAAACATATCCTTTGGAGGAAGCTTTGTTATAGGGAAACCTAAAGATAAAGACAGAGATGGAGTTGTAAACAGAAAAGATAAATGCCCAGGTACACCATTGGGTGTAAAAGTTGACAAACATGGATGTCCCATAGATTCAGATGGTGATGGGATCCCCGATTATCTTGACAAATGCCCTGATACTCCAAAAGGAGCTATCGGATTTGTTGACATGAATGGTTGCCCGTTAGATTCAGATGGTGATAGTATTCCTGATTATTTAGACAAATGTCCAAATACTCCAAAAGAAGCCATTGGATTTGTTGACAAAAAGGGTTGTCCGCTCGATACAGACGCAGATGGGATTCCAGATTATCTTGATAAGTGTGCAAACACCCCTGCAGGCATGAAAGTTGATTCTGTTGGTTGTTCATCAGATCAAGATGGCGATGGCGTTCCTGATTATCTCGATTTATGCCCGGGAACTCCTTTACAGGCAAAAGGAATGGTAGATAAAAACGGTTGTCCATTGGATACAGATGGTGACGGTATACCTGATTACCTCGATTTATGCCCGAATACTCCATTAGAAGCACATGGATTTATTGATAAAAATGGTTGTTCTTTAGATAGTGATGGGGATGGTATACCGGATTATTTAGACAAATGTGAAAATACTCCAGTTAAAGCTCACGGCATGGTTGATCAGAATGGTTGTCCCAGAGATACAGATGGTGATGGAATACCTGATTATCTGGATAAATGTCCTACAATAAAAGGTTCGCCTTCAAATTATGGTTGTCCTGAGATCAGAAAAGAAGTAAAAACTCTATTTAGACAAGCTTTACAAGGCATTCAATTTGAGAATGGAAAAAATGAAATTAAGAAAACTTCATTTGTCATCCTAAATAAGATCTCACAAGTTCTAATTGACAATCCGACTTACCTTATTGAAGTTCGTGGTCATACTGACAATGTTGGTAAACCAGCTTTAAATTTAATATTATCCGGGAAACGAGCATCTGCTGTACGCGATTATCTGATAGGAAAAGGAATTAATCCAACACGTATGACTTCTCATGGATTTGGAGACACCTTACCAATAGCATCCAATAAAACGACAGCAGGGAAAGTAAAAAACAGGCGGGTTGAATTTATAGTAACTTTTGAAGATTTTGAAGAAAATATTTTAGGTAAAAAATAAAATCAGAAACTAGTGAATAATGAATCAGCTTATTTTTTATAGATAATAAATCAAAATAGAAAATAGAAAAAAATAGAAATAGCTTTTAGAAGTAAAGCTATTTCTATTCAAAAAAATCTTGTGAATAATTTAATAAAACAATAAGCAGACCGGTGCTCCTACTTCAATGTACTTTCCTGTATTTGTAAGAAGTCCCGTCTTAATATCTCTTTTAAAAATCACGATATTATCAGTCAATTGGTGTGCAATAAAAACATACTGACCATCAGGTGAAATTGCAAAATTACGTGGACCATTTCCACCAGTTGAGACTTGTTGTTTGAAAATCAACTTACCATCCTTAGTCACTGAAAAACAAGTAATATTATTAGCAGTACCTCTATTTGTAGCATAAAGATATTTTTCATCTGGAGACAAATGAATATCAGCAGCTCCAATTACAACTTTATCATTCGTTACAACTGTCGTTTCTTGAATTAATCTAAGCTTCCCATTTTTCATTTCTATTACTGAAACTGTCCCATCCATCTCATGTAATAAATAAAGTCTCTTCCCATTTTTACTAAAAGAGGAATGACGGGGTCCACTACCCGGTTTTACGGATAAAGTATCAAAAGGAGTCAATATATTAGCTGCTGCAGTTGAATTATATTGATAGACTGTAACTTTATCTGTTCCTAAATCATTTGCTAACAGATATCTTTTATCAGGTGAAATAATAACCTGATGTACATGGGGTACATTTTGGCGTTCTTTGTTTATACTTTTCCCAACATGTTGAATCATTTGTAAGACATCTGTTAGTGAACCATCTGCATTCCTGCCAAACACTGAAAGACTTCCCCCACCATAATTAGCAGTAAATACATGATTTTCAGTAGCTGAAATATAACAAGGCCCATTACTTTTTGTCTGTGAGGTGTTTAAAAAAGTTAGCTTTCCATTGTCTTCATTAAAACTAAAAGCGTTAGCAGCACTGCCATTCGTGCTTTCGCATACTGAATATACAAATTTTTTATCAGGAGTAAGGGCCAGGAAACTAGGATTTAAAACATCTCTTGTTACTGATATTTGAGTAAAAATATCGTTATGCATATTAATATCATACGAATAAATACCCAGACTTTTACCTGTATTTGTATAAGTTCCGATTAACAGGCGGTAACTATTCTTTTGAGCAGCTAATGGAAACATAAGGATTGAAGCTATGAAAATGAATACTGGTTTTTTCATTGATTGCTGATTCTATAGATTTTTATTTCGATTCTTTCAATCTCCAAAAGTACATATAATTCAGGAATTATTTAAATCAAGAAACAATGTCTTGGCTTTAAACGTTATTTTTATAACAGAATACTAATTATACTTTTCAATACTTTTACAATTATACAAAAATAAAATGTCAGACAAACACGTAATCAATACAGAATGGAAAGGTGATATGGCCTTTGAAGCCGACATAAACGGCCATAAGTTAATCATGGATACAAATTTAGACGGAGGAGGACATAATATAGGCCCAAGTCCTAAAAAGCTATTATTGGTAGCTTTGAGTGGTTGTACAGGGATGGATGTAGTATCTATCTTAAAAAAAATGCGTGTAGATATTGACAAATTTAGCGTTGAAGTGCAGGGTGATGTGGCTGATGAACATCCAAAAAGATATACTAAAATGCATGTAATATATAAGTTTACCGGCAAGAACCTTCCTTTGGAGAAACTTGAAAAAGCTGTAAAAATGTCCGAAGAAACCTATTGTGGAGTTGAAGCTTTATATAGAATGGCAATAACAGTAACTTCAGAAATAAAAATAATAGAATCCTGATTTGTATGCATTCAGAATTCATGATGAAAGTAGACATTCATTTAAATGAGTTTCTGCTTTTTTATTTTCATAACCTAGTGAGTGCGTATCACCCTAATACTGAATTCGGATACATTAAGCTCAAATAGCCTGTTCTGTCATAAGACCCTACTTGACTATAATTCTTATGTAGAATCATTTAATAATGAATACAGAATAGATTCCTTCAGTATAAAAATGTATTTTTGTAATAACTAAATATTAAAATACAGCATATCAAATAAATACAATCCAAATGAAACTGATCATAATTTCAAACCGATTACCATTAAAAGCCAACAAATCGGATAATGGAAAATTTGAATTTTCACGTAGTGAAGGTGGTCTTACTACCGGTCTTGATTCACTTGAGATGGATCTTGAAAAGCATTGGGTTGGTTGGCCAGGAGCTTTTGCCGAAACAACAGACGAACAAGAAGAAATTACAAAACACCTGGATACTTTTAAATTTCATCCTGTTTTTTTAACAGCGGAACATATTCAAAATTATTATGAGGGTTACAGTAATAACACACTATGGCCTCTATGTCATTATTTTTATGCATTTGTAGAGTACGAAAACAAATATTGGGAAGCCTATAAAGAAGTGAACGAAATGTTTTGCAAGGCAGCCATCCCTTTTATTGAACCCGGTGATATCGTATGGGTTCAGGATTATCAGCTTATGTTACTTCCTCAATTGTTGCGAAAGGCAATACCGGGAATTAGCATTGGATATTTTCATCATATCCCGTTTCCTTCGTATGAGCTCTTCCGTGTTTTACCTGAAAGAGATGAACTACTAAAAGGGTTACTGGGTGCCGATTTAATCGGATTTCACACATACGATTATATGAGACACTTTGTGAGTGCCTGCGAAAGGGTTATGGACCTTCATTTCAAACTTGATCAGGTATCTCTTGACAACAGGATTGCATTCGTTGATGCCTTTCCAATGGGTATAAATTACAAACTTTATTATGATACAGCCATACTGCCTCAGGTGCAACAAAAGGCACTTGAACTTAAAAAGAGTTTTGGTCCCCATAAACTGATACTTTCGGTTGACAGGCTGGATTATAGCAAAGGAATTATCCACAGGCTTAAAGGGTTTGCTCTTTTTCTTGAAAAACACCCGGAATACAAAGAGAAGGTTTCTATGGCCATGATTATAGTTCCTTCTCGGGACAAAGTAGACCGGTATGCTGATTTGAAAACTAAAATTGACGAAATGATTGGACACATTAATGGCTTGTATTCTACCATTAACTGGACTCCTGTTTACTATTTCTATCATAGTTTTGATTTTGAGGAATTAGTAGCCATGTATCACATTGCAGATATTGCATTGATAACTCCCCTGCGTGATGGCATGAACCTTGTGGCAAAAGAATATATAGCTGCCAAAAGGGATACTCCCGGAGTATTGATTCTTAGTGAAATGGCTGGTGCAGCTATTGAGTTGACCGATGCTATTATTGTAAACCCGAATGACATTGAAGAAATAGAACGTGCAATTATGGAAGCACTCGAAATGCCTGAAGAAGAACAATTGAAGAAACTGGCATTGTTACAAAAAGTCGTATCAAAACATACCGTAAACAAATGGGCTAATGACTTTGTAACTGAATTGAAGGTTATCAAACAAAAAAATGAAGAATTAAATATCGAGCGACTTGATGATCAAACTTTCCTAAAGATTCAAAAAGCATATCAATCTGCCACCAAGCGCTTATTCATTTTAGATTATGATGGTACATTAGCTCCATTCAGAAGCCGCCCGGAAGAAGCAATCCCTACAAAGGAGCTAATGAATTTATTGGAGAAACTATCCAACAACCCAAAAAACAAAGTAGTAATAAGTAGTGGAAGAGATCAGCTTACCCTGGAAAAATGGTTTAAGAAGTTACCGATAACCCTGGCAGCAGAACACGGTGCATCGTACAAAGAAGATGGTGTCTGGCATAAAAACCTTCCTATAAATCAACCCTGGGATGATGAGATAATTTCTATACTTCAGTCATTTGTTGATAGAACCCCGCGGTCTAAAATGGAAATAAAAGACACTACATTGGTGTGGCATTACCGGAATGTTGACGGTTGGCTGGCATCATTACGCGAACAACAACTTTTGATGGCTCTAATTGCTCCCTGTACAAGACAAAACTTACAAATCATGCGGGGAAATAAAGTTGTGGAAATAAAATCACCCTATCACACCAAAGGTTCGGAAGCCAAACGAATATTGAAAAATGACACTTTCGATTTTATACTCGCCATGGGTGATGATACAACCGATGAAGATACTTTCCGTGAATTACCTAATGAAGCATATACTATCAAAATAGGTACTATTTCTGAAATTGCCCGTTACAATTTACGGAATCAAACAAGTGTAATACCATTCTTAAAACGGTTGGATAAAGAATAGATCCACCTGTTCATTTTCATCTATTTGCATCAAAGGATTACCATTTGAATATGAGATAAGATTTAGTAAAAACAGCAAAGAGTTCCACATAACCGGAAGTACTCTTTGTTATTTTGGAATAATCAGGGTTTAATAAACCGGGATATCTCTTCTGCATCTGCAAACAGGCGTGCAGTATTTATTAACGCTAAGTGCGAATAGGCTTGCGGGAAATTACCCAACTGGCTCTTTGTTTCAAAATCAAGGTCTTCACTAAACAATCCTAAGTTATTGGAATAGCTGACCATTTCATCAAACATAACACGGGCTTCCTCCTGGCGGTCAATTACAAATAATGCCCGGATCATCCAAAAGGTGCAAATCGTAAAGGCAGAGGTAGGAACTCCAAAATCGTCCGAAGTATTGTAACGGAACATTAATCCCTTATATCGTAACGAATGATAGACAGCTTCTACCGTCTTTCGGTAACGTTCATCTTCCGGAGTAATAAACCCATACGCCTCCATCAATAATAATGAAGAATCCAATTCTGTGTTTTCATAAGTCTGTGAAAAGCTTTGAATTTCGTCTTTCCATCCTTTCGCCAGTACATCTTCCTTAATCTCAGTAGCTACTTGTAACCATTGTAAAGCAACATCGTCTTTATACAATAGTTTGGCAATGCTGACAGCTCTATCCATAGCCACCCAGCACATTATTTTAGAAAAAACAAAATGTTTTTCAGGTCCACGAATTTCCCAGATACTTTTATCCGGTTTTTCCCAATCATCAATCACTGTTTTTACCATGTTCTTTACCACTTCAAACATATCTTCTATTTCATCCAGAGTTCCGGGGAAATAACGGTAATACTGATAAATGACATCCATCAAATACCCAAACGAATCGTTTTGTTTTTGGTGGTAAGCATCGTTACCCACCCTTACCGGAAGGGAATCTTTATATCCTCTTAAATGCGGTAATTCTTCTTCTGTCAGTATTCTCTCTCCACGAATACCGTACATAATTTGAAATGTATCTGATTTTTTCTTCAGGATATTCTTTATAAATGTCATAAATCGCTTTGCTGTTCCCTGATGGCCTACCAGGAGCAGTGTTTCTATCGACATGGACGCATCCCGCAGCCAGCAGAACCTGTAATCCCAGTTTCGAGTATCACCTATCGATTCGGGGATACTAGTGGTTAAAGCAGCCAGAACAGCCCCTGACCGCTGATAGGACATCAATTTAAGCACCAGTATGCTTCGTTCAATGATATCGTTGTAAAGTATGTGTTTTTTTGATCGGTTTGCCCAGTTCATCCAATAAACCCGGGTTCTTTGGAATTCCAACTCTACTCTGTTCTGATCAATCTTAATGAGCTTTTCATTATTTGACAATAATAAAAATTCATCATGTATCAACGTAAATTCATCACCCTTAAGTATCTTTTCATAATCCAACCCCGAATACAGGTAAATGGTGTCAATTTTATTCTGGACTGAAAAGGTTTTTACATATTTGGGTTCTGTCAGGTGAATCACTTCATCACGGGCATAATTTAATGCCGGTCTGTAATCTACTCTAAAACGTGGATTTCCGCGTTTTAACCTGATAAGTCTGTAAATTTCTGGAGGCTGGAAATATTCGTTTTGTTGGTCTATCCTGTATAATGGCATAAAATCTACCACCTCAAAGGCTCCTTCAATAGAGGAATAGGAGGTAGATAGGATATTGGTATGTTCTATATATTTTTGAGTAATTGTATAATGATCGTCTACCAAAATAGCAAAACATCCCCCTTTGTCCTCATCCAATATTTTAGCAAAGAGAGAAGGGGAATCAAAATCAGGAAAACAAAACCAGTCTATGCTGCCTTTATCGGATATTAACGCAGCTGAACGGCAATTCCCAACAACCCCGTAATTAAAATGATCCATTTGGTTGGTTTCTAAATTAAATTTATTTTATTCAACCGTAAAATTAATCAATTTCAACTAACTATGAGATTTATATGACCAAATTATAACAAACTTACTTCTTCATTCGTGAACTTAACTCTTTGTATACCTTTTCATATACCGGTGTTGCAATGCCATGCTTTTCACCCAGCTTTACAACAATTCCTGTTAGAGTATCCACTTCAGTATTCTTCCCGGCTATAAAATCGCTATGCATAGAAGCTGTAGTTTCAAAAGGGAGTTTTTCCAGTTGGTGAATAACTTTAGTAATAACGCTCCTGTCTATTTCAGCACCTTCGGCATTGGCTACCAAGAATAATTCTTCCAACAAATTAATCAAGGTTGACTTTCGGGTTTCATCGGTTAATAGCGCTCCAAAGCTCACATTGAAATAGGAAGTAAGTGATGCAGTAGCAGATATAAAGAAAAATTTCGTCCAGATTATCGGCAATATTTTCTCATAAAAAGTGGCATCTATACCGGCATCTTTCAGAAGTTTTTCGAATGCAATCAATCTTTCACTGGTTTTATTTTCATATCCGAAATTAAACCTATGTAGATTCCCTGAACTTTCCACTACACCGGGTTCATTTAGCCTTGCAACAATATACGCACAACCATTCCACACTTCAATACCGGGAAGTAAAGCACGAATCCGGGTAGAGTTATCAATTCCATTCAGTAATGGCAGAATGACGGTATTTGCACCGACACATGGCTTTATCTGTAAAACTGTAGCATCTAAATCATAACTCTTCGTAGTCAGAATCACATAATCCGCAATTCCAATTTCTGATACATTATCGGTAGCAAGGGTTGGTTTTGCTACAAACAACCCGGTCTCGGTAATTACTTTCAACCCGTTTTCCTGTACTTTTTTCAGGTGCGCTCCCCTGGCTACAAAATAGACTTCCATAGACGAATCATCCGCATACCGTTTTGCCAGCAATCCGCCATAATACCCTCCTACTCCACCGAGCCCTACAATTACAATCTTTGTTTTCATATCATTTTATCCTTAAAAAACTGAGTGCAAAGTTACCAATTTTCAGCAAAAAACTCTCAAAGAGTTTATAGAACCTTTGAGAGTTTTTTGCTTTCTAGCGGGGTATCAGTACCAAATAAAGACTGGATCTGAATCAAGTCAAGTCAAATGGATCATTTTGGGGATGTTTTTATTCTTTCAACTCAACTCTAAGAGGTTTACTCTTGTTGAAATCAATAAACTACCCGCCCTATTTTTTATAGATATGACCGCTTCCTGTCAGGTTTGAATTCACAACAGGCGATCCCGAATAAATAATATTACCCGATCCCGAAAGGAATGCTTCCAGTTTATCTTCGATATAAACATACGTACTTCCACTCCCCGACAAGGTACAACTGGCATGCTTTGCTTTCATGTTTGCAAAATAGATATTGCCACTGCCTGATATTTTAGTGTTTAAATCCTGAATTGAACCAATTCCATTCATAGTTCCACTCCCTGAAACCGTAGCTTCAAGTTTATCCAACTGGCAATTAGTTTTTAATTCAATATTTCCACTTCCTGTAAGTGACAAGAACTTCAGATCATTAAAGGCTGAGTTCACTTTCATGTTACCGCTTCCTGCAAGTTTAAGCGAGTAGAGCGGATCAGGCAGGGTAACTACTACTTTAGCTTTCGTATTTACCAGACTGATATTGGTTGGTTTCTTTTTAATAATCAAACGGTTGTCTACCACTTCAATGGCTAAGTATTGAATCAGATTTTCATAGTCAGAAACACTGACATGAAATGTATTTCCTTTTACTATTTCTACATCCGCTGCCGTTTGCAGTTCAATAGAAGTAAAATTGGTTACCTGGCGGTCTTGAGTAACCAAACTTCCGCTTCCGGAGATTGCGTTCAAATCCAGAAAACAGGATGTATTTAAGAATAACATAAATGTAAGGATTACCGGGAATGCGATTTTTTTTGTGTTCATAAGTTTATTTTTTAGTTACTGTATTTATTCATTTTGTTGATGATAGTATAGATTAAATTCATTTAGAACTTCGGTTATCCTCTTCACTTGAAGCAGTCGAACGTTGAACCTTTATTACGGTTTTATAATAAAGTTTCAGATCAGTTGTTTCGACGAATAATATCCGCACAATTTCATATTGATTTATAGGGCAAAGTGTGTTATTGTTCATGTTTCCCGAGCAGCAGTTTAAAGTAATAACTTTTAGGGGTTGCTTAAGTTATTGTTGTGGTAGGGTAATAATCAACCCCAGAAAATCATAAGGTTTTTCAGAGTGCAGAAACAATCACTAACAAGATTATTCCTGCATTCCGTAAAAATTTACATGCTGGCTGTTTTATTGGTTATTAATATCAATGGGGAAATTTGTCCGGACTGTTTAATTACACCCACGATATTGGATTTGTTATTCAATGTGCCAAGATATTCAATACCTGCTTTCGGAATTTCGAGCGTAATGATTGAATCGTTAAAAGTGACATACTTAACCGGTATTCCAAAGGCTTTTTGATCCGGGCTGTCCATGGTAGCCTTAAATCCTGATCTTGTACTATAAATATTAAATACAACATTCTGTTGCTTCCCTTGGAGATCAAATTTACCATACCATTTCCCTGAAATGTTTTGACCATACATGGATACTGATGCCAAAACGACTGCTAAAATCATAATTGTCTTTTTCATTGTTGTAACATTTAAATTGTAGTTTCTATTATTTTTATATACATGGAATCATTTAGATCTTTCTTTTTTATTGTATGCATTTATTAATTTTAATGACCCTAAAAACATGCTCTTCTTACATCTATTTTTATTTATTATATTTTAATAGCTATTTTTTTATTTTTAATTCAGATCAATCATACTTCAGAACAAAAGTAATTCTTCTGGGAAACAGGTACAAATAATAGATAATAAGCACTATTATTCAGTACTTTAAGATCACTAATTAAAGATCGAATTGTTTTTATAGTTAGACGAAACAAACCTGTTGTTTGGATTTAGGAAAGAGGAAAATAAATTAATTCTACACAAATACATTCTTCTAAACAAGGTGATAGAATAATGAGAGACAACTACTTGTGTCGTCTTAACTTAAAGTATAAATCGCATGGATTGAATGAAATAAAAAGTGGTCCATCTGATTTCAGGTTTAAATAACATGGCGGGAAAAAGGCCAATAACTATCCGTCTGGACATGAAACTGCAGCACTTAAACACTATGTAAAGGGTGATGAATTGCAGAAAACGGAACAAAATAGCGGTTAAGATTCAGAGTAAGTATTACCTTCCATGTACCTAAAATTCAACAGACTAATGGAAAGAAGTAACGGTAAAAAACAGATTGTCAATGTGTATAAAATAAAACATTTATTTATTCCACCTACTTAGGATTGAAATGAAGCAAATAAATTTTACAAACAGTGTAGAATGGAAGGATTGCATAAAAAAAAACAGAACTAATTGCAGGGATAGCCATCACCCGCTACTAATTCATGTCTGAATTAAGTTCTTGTCAAAAAACAAATGGGAAGTAAAACCCCGAATCACTTGAGGTAGTTGAAAAAGAAAGATTTATTTTTAACATCCTGGAATCCTTGAGTATTTAGTATTAATTGGATAATAAAAACATTCTATAGCATTAAGTTTGTGCCGTTCTGGCTTATTCTGCCAGCTTATTTTAATAGATTTGGATCAAGAATATACAAATATACCGGGAGTAAAAAGTATGGCTTTAAACCGACTTTAAATCATTCTAAAAAATACAGTTAATAATCCCAGGAGAAATATCGTTGTGAATATTTGTTTGTTATATCGGGCAATCAAAAGTGGGAGATAAATATCAAAGTTATCTTTAGTTGAGTTGGAATACTTTCTGGCTATAAGGGTCAGGGGGCATTTCATTTTAAATACTGCAAGCACAAGCCCTTCGAGTATGACTATTGATACAGCCAGCCAGGTGACCACAGTTATATGGTTGCAAATTCCGCAGTACAAAACATAGAATATCACGGTGACCATGAATATCCAAATCAAGGTATGGATAAATTTTACAATGCATAGTTTTTGCAAATTGTTCATTGAAAATAGTTGCTTTCAATCATTAGATAGTAGAATTAATTGGCTTTCACAACAATAAAAAAGTTCTCTGAAATACTGTAATTCAGTCTGTAAATAAAAAAATCTCGATTAAAGTATGGGGGCGCAATTATTTATCAGAATATCTCCTTATTCATTAATTCAATTAACTTTACAAAATCACTTTCTACTGATATATCCAAATCATTAACTCTTATTACTTTGGCAATGGCTTTTTTCTTTTCAGGGAATAATTTCAGGAAAGTTCTCCTACGAACTCTGTTAATCTTTAAGTAACGATTTGATGGTAGTCTAATGTAATATACCGGAGTTGCCTCTATTACTTCAAAATTTCTATAAGCATCATTTTTATACATTGTTTGGGTTTCTACTACACTAATCTTCCGTTGGATATATAACGAAATCTTATCTTCTACACCGATCTCAACAAAAATATCCGGACGATGGTCATTATCCGGCTCACTTACATTAATTTTCTTAAAATGAATAGTTGGATTTTGTTCATTTTTAAGCCAGAACTCCTGAATATATGATTTATCCAGTTTGAACTTACCATAGTTGGAGTTATTCAACCAGATAACTTCGTCAAAGAACCCATTGTACTTAAGTGACACGTTATTAATCATTTCACCTGTTGACAGCAAAATATCACTTTGTGCCCAGGTATCATTAAAATACTGTTGCCCAATATATTGCTTGTTCTCATAAAAGTATTCTCCTGTCAGTTTTGCCGAAAAAGTGGAATCCACGGCAGGAACTACTAAGCCTACATTAGTTTGTGCATGCAATGAAATACACATCACCAAAAATGAAAAGTATATAGAGTGTTTCATTTATTTATCAGTTACATTAGTTTGATTGTTGACCTGTATGCTGGAACTGGAGCTGAGAGGTGTACCATCATCCGAAACTCCTTCAATTTTAATAATGTATTTGGCCGCATAATCAGAAGTAAAAAATTCGATATTCGTGATATTGTTTCCGTTCAACTCTAAATTTGGATTCCAGTACAGCAGTTGTTTAAAAATGGGTAGATTCTTGTTCTGAATCTGATTTGAATTTATGGCAACCAACTTGCCACCAGCGTTAATAATATCATTCCTAAGTCGCAAAGAATGTGGAGCCGGCATTGTATTCATTATTTCATTCGATTTAGTAATAATGGAAATAACTCCTGAAAAAGCTAAGTCACCGAATTCTCTTTCAACTTCAAGCACCTCGATTTTTTTTATTTGTTCCGAACCTAGTTCGATTATCTTTTTCACATCATCAACAAATACACCATCAAGAAAAATGGCCGGGCTATTCTCGTTGAACATTTTAATTAAAGAATTATAAACCTTTATACTTGGTTTTCCTTTATCCCTGGTTATTTTTACCTGAGGCAATATTTCTACCACAATTTCCGGAAAATCATCCAATGAGACAAAATCTGAAGGCAATATAATGGTTCCGACGCAATGGTAAAAACGGGGACAAATAGGTTTAGAAACCAATAAAGGCTTATCAACGGTATCATTGTTCAATTTATAAGACTTATTTATGTATACGAGGTCTTGGCTTTTGACAATAAAATCTCTGAAATCAACACTGCTGGAAATGAGGGAAGGTTTCCATGGCTGATTTTGTGCAAACTCATCTTCAGTTTCTATTTTCAATTGTTGATTAGCCGGTACATCTTTAATAGTTAAAAATAACTCCTTCCCATCATAATAATTGCTTAATAACATCTGGAATCTCCCATCTGAATTCGTTACAGCGTACTGTAAATTTGGAACAGTGTCATTGCACGACAACAGCACAACTTTCTCATTGATATATTTCTTAGTTACGACATCAATTACTCTTCCTTTTAGTATTTTACCTTTGTTCTCAGGAGAATGATATATCAATACCTGCTTGTTGTCAGGAGCAACTGGCGCAACTTTCATGGTTCCAGCAATTGTTTTAGCGTTGGATAAAACCGGCGGTTCTTCATACACTGAAACGGCTACATTTGCCTTTGATGCAGTATTTTCAAGACTAACAATGACTTTTTCGCGCAAGCCATAGACCGTCTTGTCAGTTTTAATGGCAGGCAAAATGTTGTGGAGCTTAGTTAAGTTACTGTCAGTTGAATTTGGATTCACGAATTTGAACTTTAATTCTTTATCAAACCGGTTAGCAATTACAATCTCCTGATAATAAAAACCTTGTTCATTAAAATTCCTCATGGCGCTTGTGAAGGCAACTAACTGATAAACCCCAGAGGTCAATGTATCGGGTAACAAAATACTTCCGGATGCCATACCCGAATCAATTTTCACCCGAATCTTTAAGGAAGATCGTGAGTTGGCTGCCTGTAACAGGACATATCCGACTTTGCTGATTTCAGAACATTTTCTCGTATCTGCATCGAGCACATACAGTTTATAGTAAATCGACTCCCCGGCAATATAGTTGGTTCTGTCGGTGTGAAGATAGGCTATTTCCCGACAACTAGTCTTTGCACT
>Ga0302170_10000266_pt1 | contig 20719 bp, 19 predicted proteins | sample I_Fen_N2_1_FD_193492 | JGI IMG/M metagenome (GOLD analysis project Ga0302170, IMG submission 193492) | Peat permafrost microbial communities from Stordalen Mire near Abisko, Sweden - I_Fen_N2_1 | ecosystem: Environmental > Terrestrial > Soil > Wetlands > Permafrost | place: Sweden: Abisko...
CATCCAGCATTACAACTTCGTCAGCTACTTCATTGAATGCAAGTACATTTGCACATGTGGCACCTACATTACCGGCACCTACTACGGTTACTTTTGACATAATAATTTTATTTTTTAATTGTTCTTTCTTATTATAAGTATACTGACGCAAAGATACAATTATATATTCAATTAGAGAAAAATTTCTTTAATTTTTTGACAAATAAAAGTACCTATTTTCATTTCAAAATGCTTAGGAGCAAATTGCTCGAAATTCTAAGTTTATTTGTATCTTTGTGGTCGAAAAAAAGGGCTATTCCTAAAGCTCTTGGGTTATCTGACAAAGAATTAAAGACAAACGTCAGGAATAATCAGCGGAAACTCATGATAATGCACGGTCATTTATTTCCGACACAAATTATCAGACCAGTAAGTATCAAACATTCATAAATAATAAGAATATGCAAACAATTGACAAATTTAATTTTGCCGGAAAAAAGGCAATAGTTCGTGTGGACTTTAATGTTCCTTTGAATAAGGAAACCGGTGCCGTTACCGACGATACCCGTATTCGCGGAGCATTGCTTACAATCAAGAAAATTCTTGCTGATGGTGGGTCAGTAATTTTAATGTCGCACATGGGTCGTCCGAAACAAAATCCGGATCCTAAGTTTTCGTTGAAACAAATTATCTCTGCAGTTGAAGATCGCGTAGGACAAAAGATACAATTTGCCGAAGACTGTGCCAATGCCGATGCTCAGGCCGCAGCATTGAAACCGGGCGAAATCCTATTGCTTGAAAACCTTCGTTTTTATGAAGAAGAAGAAGGCAAGCCACGTGGCGAATTTGCTACCGACGAAGAAAAGAAAGAAGCTAAAAAAGCATTGAAAGCTAAACAAAAAGAGTTTGCCAAGAAATTGGCCGGTTACGCTGATGTTTATGTAAACGACGCTTTCGGAACAGCTCACCGCGCACATGCCTCTACAGCTGTTATTGCCGAATACTTCTCTACAGAAAATAAAATGTTCGGATTCCTTATCAACAGTGAATTGATCGCTATGGATAAAGTATTGAAAGAAGCTCAGGCTCCTTTTACAGCTATCATGGGTGGTGCTAAGGTATCTGATAAAATTTTGATTATCGAAAACTTGCTTGACCGCGTTCAGAACCTGATTATCGGTGGTGGTATGACTTATACTTTCATCAAAGCTCAGGGCGGCGAAATAGGTAACTCACTTTGCGAAGTGGATAAACTAGATCTGGCACTTGAAATTCTGAACAAAGCTAAAGCTAAAGGTGTAAATGTTTACATCCCGACTGATGCCGTAAACGCTGATAAATTTGCTGCTGATGCTGATACCTGCATTTCGAAAACAAACGAAACTCCTGCAGGATGGATGGGACTGGATATTGCCGACGAAACTATTGCTACTTTCAGTGAAGTAATTGCCAATTCTAAAACAGTTCTTTGGAATGGTCCAATGGGTGTATTTGAAATGGAAAAATTCGCTAAAGGTACTACTGCTATTGCTCACGCTGTGGCAACTGCAACTTCAAAAGGTGCATTCTCGTTGATTGGTGGTGGCGACTCAGTAGCAGCTATCAACAAAAACAACCTGGCTGATAAAGTTAGCTACGTTTCAACCGGTGGTGGTGCAATGCTTGAATACATGGAAGGTAAAGTACTTCCGGGTATCGAAGCTATCCGTGGATTTTAATTAGGCTCTACACAGACAGAAATAAAAATATCGGAGTGTAGCCTTAAAAGTTACACTCCGATTTGTTTTAAGTCCGGCTTTAAACTTCAAATATGATTTCAGATAATCTCAACAATAAATCAGGCCACCAACAATCGTTGTCATCCATTTTTCAATGGATGCCTACTTGTGCTTTGATAATTGACAACCACGGGATGATTCTGGAAGTAAACCTACAAGCCATACGGTTTTTCAAAGCTGCTACCAAAGAAGATTTTATTTTTGATAAACAAAATATCAAAAACATGATCATCGACTCGCAGCGCACGATGGATATGATAAAAGCCATCAGCCGGAATACTGACCTGATAAACCGCGAGATACTGCTTCGACGATTCGACAAGACAATAAGCAGTGTAGATATGACAGCCGGTGCATTGCCCGACAACCCAAACTTTATACTGGTTCAGTTTAGCGAATCGCATGCACAAAGTCAGGCCATGCTGGACCAACTGTCACAAGCATACAAGCGCGAGGCACAACGGCTGAGACCTTACCTAAACAAACCCGGAAAGAATTTGCTCGACGAAATTATTCTCAACGATATGCTGGAAGAAATTATCGCCAACAAATTTATACGCCCTGCCAAGCCCGAGGTAGTCAGCGAAGAACGACTGGATGTACTCACTGATATGTTTCCAGGGTTTTCTAACATGGAGTTGCTCTTGTGCGGCTACTTATCTCTAAAAATGTCTATCGACGATATTTCAAACCTGACGGGGAAAACACCCAACAGCCTTCGGGTAACTTTTCACCGCATACTGAAGAAGACTACCTTTGCCAACGGTAAAGAGTTTTTGCGCAAGCTGGAGTCATTAAAACATGTTCAGAAGTAAGTAGTGGAGATTATCACTCCTCCCAAATGCTTTCCAACGTATAACTTCCACCCGGTACCACACAAAAATCGCCCAACGCCATGCGCAGGTTACGTTCCAGCGAGTTGATAAGGTTCACATCCTCAGCATCCAGTTGCAAATCCAGCGCAGCATAATTTTCAGCAATACGTTTAGCATTCACCGACTTCGGGATAACCGCAGTTCCACGTCCCACACCCCATGCTAACAGCACCTGAGCCGGTGTAGCATGATGTTTTTCGGCCACAGCCAGCACCACCTTTTCGTGTGTAAGTCCTATCTCGCTATGCACCAACTTACTGGTACCTAACGGAGAATACGCCGTTACCAATATCCCTTTTGTCTGACAGTAAGTAAGCAGTTCCACCTGCTGTAGGTAGGGGTGCAGTTCTATCTGATTCACTTCGGGCACTGTCTCCACGTTGGCTATCAGCCTGTTTAGCTTAGGGATATTAAAGTTCGAAACACCGATATGTCGACTTAGTCCGTTCTTTTTCACACCCTCCAAAGCTTTCCAGGTAACGGATAGCGGCATTTCGTCCAGCGACCATACCTCCGAAGCTTGCTTCACATGAACACATCCGGTTTTAAAAGCCACCGGCCAGTGCATCAGGTACAAGTCCAGATAATCCAGTTGCAGGTCTGCCAGTGTTTTGCGAATAGCCACCTCTACCCGCTCCGGCGCATGGTCGCTGTTCCAGAGCTTGGAGGTAATAAAGAGTTCTTCCCTTTTCACCAGTCCGAGCCTGAAAGCCTCCTGCAGTGCCAGTCCTATTTCCTTTTCGTTGCCGTACATCGACGCACAATCAATATGCCGGTAACCCGTGCGGATAGCTTCGAGTATAGCATTGTAAGCATCATTATTTTTCGACAGCCAGGTGCCCAGACCTATGGCAGGCAACCGGTCGCCGTTCTGAAACGTAAGATTTGTCATATCATCCTTATTATTTATTGTATAACTGAGTTTGCTAAACGCAAAGATAGAAATGAATGTTCGGAAACGCGAAGCTTTAGAGTTCTTTTTGTTTATATAATGCAAAACGACCCGCTGTTTCGAAAGCAGCGGGTCGTTTTATACAGAGTTTATTATTTACTTACGCCAATTTAGCCAATGCTTCTTTAATCCAGCCAAAAGCTTTTACCAGGTTTTCGTCCGAAGTGGCGTATGACATACGAATGCAGTTAGGGGCACCAAAGGCATCACCACCTACACAAGCCACATGACCTTCTTCGAGCAGGTACATAGCCAAATCGCCTGATTTAGTAATCACACGTCCGTTGTACGATTTACCAAAGAACGAACTGCAATCCGGGAAGATATAGAATGCTCCCTGAGGATCGTTGGTTTTCAGGCCCGGAATCTGACGAGCCAAATCCACCACCAGTTTCTTGCGACGCTCGAAAGCTACGCGCATGGTTTCCACACAAGTCTGGTCGCCGGTGTAAGCCGCTTCAGCAGCTTTTTGGGTTACAGAACAAGGTCCGGAAGTGTATTGTCCTTGCAGGGTATTGCAGGCAGCAGCTATCCATTTAGGAGCAGCTATCCAACCCAAGCGCCAGCCTGTCATGGCATAACCTTTCGACACACCGTTGATAATCACCACGCGGTCACGAACGTTATCGAATTGAGCAATACTTTCGTGGCTGCCCAGGTAGTTGATATGTTCGTAAATTTCGTCCGAAAGGATAATGATATTAGGATACTTAGCCAATACATCGGCCAGCCCTTTTAGTTCTTCTTTGCTATACACGCTTCCGGTAGGATTGGAAGGCGAGCATAGAATGATTGCTTTAGTTTTAGGGGTGATAGCAGCTTCGAGTTGTGCAGAGGTAATTTTAAAGTCCTGCTCTATTCCTGCGTACACTTCCACGGTAGTACCATCGGCAATTTTCACCATCTCAGGGTAACTTACCCAGTAAGGTGCAGGAACGATAACTTCGTCGCCCTTGCTGATGATAGCCATAATCACGTTACATACCGATTGTTTGGCTCCATTAGAACATACAATTTCCTCGGGTTTATACTCTAAGCCGTTTTCAGCTTTTAATTTAGCACAAATAGCATTACGCAAAGCGGGGTATCCGGGTACAGGTGAATAAAACGAAAAGTTATTATCCACAGCCTGTTTGGCTGCCTGTTTTATGTGGTCAGGGGTGTTGAAGTCTGGTTCTCCAACGCTGAGGTTAATCACATCGAATCCCTGAGCTTTCAGCTCATTACCTTTTTGAGACATGGCAAGCGTTTCTGAAGGAGAAAGTGCTGCCAGACGTTCTGATACTGGAAACATAAATTGTATTGTTTTTTATTATTATTTCGGTGCAAAAGTAATCAAAAAAAATCAATTTTGCGGGTTATTATAATCAATTGAAACTAAATTGCGACATTCTAAATGTCCTGCGAATCGAATCTGGAAGCCAGAATATGACGGGCACTCTGGTAACCCAATTCGAAAATCTCGCGTCCTTTATCCACGCTGAAAGTTTCGTAATTTCCCATATCCAGGGGCTCTATTAGCAAATCGCACAGCTCTTTGTCGTGCAGAATATTGGCTTTGAACATGAAATGGTACGACCGCAGCGCTATATTGATAATACTGGTCTTATACTCGTCGGCCACCATGGGGCTGGCATTTATCCCTATCACTTTTTCGCAGTCGTCGCGAATGGTTGAAACAGGGAAATTTTTCAGCACGCCTCCGTCAACATAATGAATACCATTTATTATTTTCGGACTAAAAAGCACCGGTACGCTGCACGAAGCAACGATTGCTTGTATCAGTTTTCCAGTAGAGAAAACAGTACTAAGCCCCTTATCAAGATCGGTGGCAACAATGCGTAACGGGATTTTTAATTCCTCGAAAGTTTTTGCACGCAGCTTATGAGCAAGGAAATGTTCAAAAATATCTGTTTTGAAAAAGCCACCGTTAGGAATACGAATCTTAGTCATATTACGGAAGCTTATATCTTCAAACAAAACCGCAATTTCATCAGGGGTATATCCATCTGCATACAATGCCCCAACGACCGACCCTGAACTTACCCCGGAAATAATATCTGGTTTAATGCCTTGTTCTTCGAGTGCCTTGAGCACTCCGGCATGACATAATCCCTTGATGCCACCTCCACTGAGCGCAATCCCTATATGATAAGGTTTGCTGTCGAAAAGCCGAGAAAGATTCATAATGTACAGCTAGTTGATTAGTTAATATACAAAGATATTTAAACCACAAACAAATCAAGCTATGAACCACCTCCGGACTCCGTGTAAATTAAACCGAATATTTGGAGAATTTGTTCATTACACGTTCGTAATATGTTTTGGAAACCGGAATATCAGGTGTGTTCATTGCGTCCAGTTCAAGGTAAATACCATCTTTGGTTTTGCGCAGCACCTTCACTTTATCCAGGTTGACAATATACGAACGATGGCAACGTACGAGCGGTCTGTCTGTAGTCATGTTTTCTTCCATCCACTTCAGCGAGTTCCGAATAAGGAAATGAGACAGCTTGGATTTATTTAAATAATGGATGGTAGCATAATTATCGGCCGAATCGACATATAACAGATTTTCCAGTGCGATAGATATTTTAAGTTCTCCTTTTTCGTCCAGAAAAGCAATCAGGTTCTTTTTGTGTACTTCTACAGGTTGCTCTTCCTGCGACAGTTTTTCGAGCATATTGGTTTTATCCCGCCAGGAGAAATACAACCACAAAATAGCATATGGCAACAACAAGATAAGACTTGCATGAAAAGCAGAATCATTAAAAATCTGCATGAAGTCGCGATCGGCATTTTCCTCCGGAATGAATTTGGTAAACAGAGCGTAAAACATCGACATGGATAATATCTCTGCCAACACCCACAGACCGTACTGCCAATAATTAATAGCATTTTTCCGAATGAAAACCAACATGATAATCCGGCTGACGACTACTACCAACATGCCCACCAATACAATTAAACTGGCAAATACAAAAAATTTCAGATCGGAAATCTTATACCAGTCGCGCGAGCCGAAGGGTTTAAAAATATTGATGAACAAGAGAGCAAAAGCCGCAGTAAACAATATCAGGCGTATGACATTGCTCTTTTCTGTCAGATAGGCAGGAATCTTGGAGTTCATTGTCTTGTGTGGGGGTTCAAAAAATACACAGGCAAAGGTATAGTATTCTACCCAAACAAACAAACCACATTTTCACCGCAGCTCATTTTTTCACCCCACTATTGCTTATTTTGCCCCATATTCATCCCTTTTACCCCATCCCTGCCATAAACTCCCCACATAGTTGCACTACAACCGATTATACAGTTCCTTTGCATCGAAAATTTATATGAACATGAACTACTCTCAAAGGCAAATCGAACTCAATGCTCAATTTCAATTGGGAATTGACACACACTTAAGCGAATCGAACATCGATATCCGCTTCTGTTCATTTACAAGCAATACACAGAGCTGTACTAACGACCCTGTATTAATAAGCTCTGAGGACAAAAAGATACAGGAAAACATATCATTCTCCTATCCCGTATTTATGCGCAAAGGCTATGCTCTGGCCAACAAAGCAATATTACTTTTGCACGGCCTGAATGAGCGCAACTGGAACAAATACCTAACCTGGGCAGAGTATCTCTGCAAAGAAACCGGAAAACCGGTGATACTGTTCCCCATAGCTTTCCACATGAACCGATCACCACTGAGCTGGTCGAACCCACGGGCACTGAGAAACCTGATGGATCTTCGACGCAAGAACAATGGTTTGGATCGGTCGCTCAGTTTTGCCAATGTAGCGCTCAGCGAACGAATCTGCGAAAATCCTAATCGGTTTTACAGTTCAGGCCGGCAAAGCATCAATGATCTGGCTCAGCTATTCACCGAAATAAAACAAGGCACCCACCCCTTCTTTACCGAAAATACCCATATTGATATTTTCTCATATTCGATTGGTTCGTTTCTATCGCAAATTACCATCATGACAAATCCTGACGGATTATTTTCCGATTCGAAACTATTTATGTTTTGCGGTGGAGGTATTTTCAGCTCTATGTTTGGTGAATCACGAAGCATTATGGATAAGTCTGCATTTGCTCGCTTACTTCAGTATTACATGAATGATTTTACATATGCAGTAAAAGCAGCTTCTGTGTCCGACAGAATCTACGAATCGTTTTTCAGTATGATTTCGCCCGACAAAAACAAAACAGAAAGAGAAGACTTCTTTAAACAATTGGGAGATAGAATTGAAGGAATATCGCTCGAAAAAGACACAGTAATACCCTATAAGGGTGTGGTTGAAGCATTAGGATGCGAAAAAGCCAAAGCCAGTATCAGTCTGCTCGATTTCTCTTTCCCTTATTCGCACGAGAACCCATTTCCGATAGTGAACGGTTCCATCTCCTCCGAAATTAATGCTTCGTTTAATCAGATATTCGGGCGTGCTGCACAATTTCTGGCATAAAGTATCTACCGTCAAAACCATCCATAACACCTTGATATTCTTTTGTTGATATCTTTTTGCAGGATTGACACTACGATATTTTTTTTTGAATTATATTTGCAAACGTAACCATTCTTACCGTAAACAGTAGCATTTTAATTTGAAAAATTATGGATTATGTTCTTATCGTTGTTGCAGGACTATTTCTTATTGGCGGATTAATCGGCTGTCTGGCACCTAAACTGCCAGGTACTCCACTCTGCTATCTGGGAATAATAATACTCAATTTCAGTTCCATTGCCGAATACACCGTTCACTTTTTCATTCGCTGGGGATTAATTATAATTGCCATCCATGGACTTAGCTACTTTATTCCTCATTGGGGAAAGAGAAAATTCGGTAACAGCAGAAGAGGTGTTTGGGGAAGTCTGACCGGCATGCTGGCCGGCATTTATTTCGGGCCATGGGGCATTGTGGCAGGTGCGATTCTCGGTGCCCTACTTGGAGAGCTAATTGCAGGTAAAGAGAGCAACCGGGCTATCCACCAGGCTGTAAGTTCATTCTTCTTTTTCATACTCGGCACTATTTCTCAACTTATTGTAGCAGGCATCTTAATATATCATTATATGTACAATTTAATGTCGGTAATATAAAATAACAGAAGCCCTGAAAATGTTTTATCTTCTGGGCTTCTTGTTTATATTATAGTTCAGTATTATTGCTTAGCAAACATTCTCTACAAGTTCTTCCAGCGATGCCAGACTTTGCTCGCCGGTCTTCATATTCTTCAACATCACTTTGTTTTCTTTCATTTCCGTTTCGCCCACGATGGCCACAAAAGGAATTCGCTTATTGTCGGCATAGCTCATTTGTTTTTTCATCTTAGCCGGCTCGGGGTAAATTTCGGCATTGATTCCTTTGCTGCGCAATGCACTCAGCCACGGCAAGCAATACAGGAGTTCCTTTTCGCCAAAGCTGACAAAAAGAATCCTTGTTTGCTCCATCGATGTTTCAGGATAAAGATTCAACTGATTGAGCACATCGTAAATGCGGTCGGCACCAAACGAAATACCAACACCCGAAACTCCCTCCATACCAAAAACTCCGGTCAAATTGTCGTAACGTCCACCACCGGTAATGCTGCCCATCTCCATATCCAACGCTTTTACTTCAAATATAGCACCAGTATAGTAGTTCAGACCGCGCGCTAAAGTCAAGTCCAGTTCAATGGTCGTTTGCACTTTCATGGCTTCGCAAAGTCCGAAAATTGTTTCGAGTTCCGATACACCTTTCAAACCTACTTCTGAATCGGCCAACACTGTTTTCAACTGGTTTAGCTTTTCGGCATTGGTTCCGCTAAGCTTCAAGATGGGTTGTAACCTGGCAATAGCTTCATCAGAAATACCTTTTGAAGCAATTTCCTCATTTACTTTTTCCAATCCTATCTTATCCATCTTATCAATGGCAACAGTTATATCGGTAATCTTTTCGGCTTCGCCAATAATTTCGGCAATACCAGAAAGAATCTTACGGTTGTTGATTTTTATCACCACATTGATTTTCAGGCGGCGATACACCTCATCCACAATCTGAATCAGTTCCAGTTCATTGAGTAGCGAATCGCTTCCCACCACGTCCACATCGCACTGATAAAATTCCCGGTAACGTCCTTTCTGCGGACGGTCAGCACGCCATACCGGTTGAATTTGATAACGCTTGAAAGGAAAAGAAATTTCATTCTGATGCTGTACCACGAAACGGGCAAAAGGCACCGTCAAATCGTAACGCAAGCCTTTCTCAGAAATTTTATTGGTGAGTTTAATGCTATTTCTTCCAAGCAATTCATCATCAGCAAGACCATTCATATAATCACCTGAATTCAAAATCTTGAAAAGTAATTTATCACCTTCCTCGCCATATTTACCCATTAAAGTTGACAAATTCTCCATGGCGGGAGTTTCAATTTGCTGAAAACCATACAGACGAAACACATCCTTGATGGTGTTAAATATATAATTACGATTTGCCATTTCCTGCGGCGTAAAATCGCGGGTTCCCTTGGGGATAGAAGGTTTCTGCATAATATTTTAATGTGATAATGTGCTTATTCGTTATTGCTTCAATTGTTTTAATATCATTTCGGTTGCTCCCGTATTGCTCTTTACATATTCTCCAGCAATTTTTCCGGCACTGTTATCTTTCAGCAGCAAATCAAATTGTGCTTCGAGAGTCACATAATTCGAAATGGAAAAAGCACCTCCAATAGTAATCAATTCTCGCGCCTCCCTGAATTTCTGGTAATTTGTACCGAATACAACCGGAATTCCATACACAGCTGCTTCCAAGGTATTGTGAATTCCCACCCCGAAACCGCCACCAATGTAAGCAACATGACTGTAGCGATACACCGAGGACAAAATTCCGATAATGTCTATAACCAGACAATTTGTTGTTTTTACGTTATCGTTAGTTGCATCTGAGTAGCGAACAAATTTACCATCAAGTAATTTAGAGATTTCAGTAATATGCGAAGCGTGAACTTCGTGTGGTGCTATTATCAGTTTCACATCGGGATGTAACCGCAGATATTGCACCAGCAACTCCTCATCCTTAGGCCATGTACTACCCGCAACAATTACTCTCTCAGCCCCTTTTACAAACTCTTCAATCAGTGGAAGTTGCTTTGCTTGCTGATATAAATCGTACACCCGGTCGAAACGGGTATCACCGGCCACAGTTACGTTATTAATTCCATGCATGTGCAACAGCTCTTTCGAAGCTTTATCCTGCACGAAAATATGCTGAAAGGTTTGCAGTAATTTTTTATACCACTTGCCATATTCTTTAAAAAAAATCTGTTCGGGTCGGAAAATAGCAGAAATACTGATTGCCGGTATGTTGTTGCCTTGCAAAGCCAACAGGTAGTTAGGCCAGAATTCATACTTGATAAAAATAGCTTTTGATGGTTTTACCAGATTCACAAAATACCATGCATTTCCGGGAACATCCAACGGCAGATACGAAACGATATCAGCTACAGCATAATTTTTCCGAACTTCATAACCCGAAGGAGAGAAAAATGTAAGTAATATCTTCGTTTCCGGTTTATCTCTTTTTAATTGTTCTATAACTGGGCGCCCCTGCTCAAACTCTCCCAGCGATGCTGCATGAAACCATACGTAGCGAGTATTAGGCTCAATATGTCTTTTCAATTGCGCAAAAGCCTGTTGCTGTCCTTTTCGAAGCATTCGGGCTTTTTTATTAAAAAGCGAAGCTAGAAAAATGAAAGCACCATAAAAATAAATACCTATATTGTAAATCAAGCCCATACAAAATATGATTTAAAACTACTTCGGAAACCGGGATCATTCATTAAAAAGAAAAGGCATTTCAAAATAATTTTGAAACGCCTTTAAATGGTTTAAAAACCAGAATTACTTTCTGATACCCAACTCTTTGATAATTGCACGGTAACGATTGATATCGTTATCTTTCAAATAATTGAGAAGACGACGACGTTTACCTACCAAAATTACAAGAGCGCGTTCTGTACTATAATCTTTTTTATTTGACTTTAAGTGACCAGTCAAATGGTTAATACGGTATGAGAACAATGCTATCTGACCTTCAGAGGATCCAGTATCAGTGTTAGACTTTCCGTGCTTAGCGAAGATTTCTTTCTTAATTTCAGAAGTTAAATACATGATAATTTATTCAAAATAAATGTTTTAAAATACAAACTTAGCAATGCACACATCACAAAACTACATGTTTGATTTTGAGCTTGCAAAGATATACTTTTAATTCTGAATGACAAAGCCTTCGGGTTCATTTTCTTGAAAAAACATCTCGTAATGAGCCATCTGCCCATTTCATTGAATACTTGTCGAAATAATACTTACAAAGAATAGTTACTGAAACGCCGATAAAAGAACCAACAAGCACATCCAATGCAAAATGCTGCGACAAATAAATGCGGGAATAACCAACCAATAAAGCTAAAACAAAATACAGGAAATGCAATGCAGGCTTTTTAGTGTAAAATGCCAATGCCAGAAAGAATGCAAATGCAGTAATAGTATGACCGGAAGGAAAGCTGTGAGCCGAATGCAAATGTTCACCTACAACCTGATGTAATTGTATGTTAGGAAAATGGTCTTTAAAATAAGCAATTGGTCGTGGCTCGTTCCATGTCTTTTTTATGATTGTTGAAACCAATCCCGCAGCAAGTTGTGAAACAAGGACAAAAAAAGCTATCCGGTATTTGTAAAAAAGCAATCCGGCGATAACGAGATATGGAACCCAATCGCCAACGAAAGTGAAATACCGAAAAAATACGTCACCGACAGTTGTATAAAACGATGTCAACCACAAATGCAAGTCAGCATTTGAATTGCACAAAATCATCACTACAAATGTCAGAACAAACAAAAGATACGGAATGTAAAAAGCAAGATATTTCTTCATTTCTTTCATTATCAAATTATTACATTAGCTTATCGACGAATTCCTCTCAAAATCTCCCTTTTCCCCGGAGGTCCGGTTAAACGCTCAACGGTAAATCCGGCAGCTTGCATAGCCCTGCGAACGACACCTTTGGCACAATAGGTAGTAAGAATTGCAGCATCGTTACAATATTTATAAATAAGTCCGAAGCGTTCCTGCGTCCACATTTCAGGTTGTTTCTCGGGCGAAAAGGCATCGAAAAACACTATATCAAATTTATCTACGGGTGTATATTGAGTAAAATCAGTTTCTACCTTTTCCAAACTAAAGAATGGAGTAAGTTGTACTTTTTTATTCCAGTCCGAAAGATGCATTAGCTCAAAACAGCTCCGTTTCTCAGACAAAAGTTCTTCGGGATAATTTAATTGCAAGGCTTTTTCTGTCTCCACAGGATATTTTTCAAGCGATACATATTGAATTTGTTTGCCACTTCTCTCCGCCTGTATCATAGTCAGAAAAGCATTTAAACCTGTACCAAAGCCAACTTCCAAAACATTGATCTCAGATTTCTCACATTGTTTTAAACCTGCTTCGATAAAAATATGTCTCGATTCCTGTATTGCACCGTGAGACGAATGGTAGCATTCATCAATTTCAGGCACGTACAAAGTATTTGAACCATCTTCTGTAATTAATAATTCAGAATTCATAACGCATAATTATTACTCTGCAAAAGTAACAAAAAAACAAAACAGCCGCTATTTCTAATGAAACAACGGCTGATAATTATGAATTATAAATTCTGCATTAATTTAGTAGTTTGTTTTTTCTACTTCAAAATAAGCCTGAGGATGAGCACAAGTTGGGCAAGCTTTTGGGGCTTCTTTGCCTACATGAACATGTCCACATTCGCGACATTGCCAGGTTGTTTCTTCTTCGCGAGAGAAAACTGTCCCTGCTTCAACACGTGCCTGTAATGTACGATAGCGTTTTTCGTGTTGTGCTTCTACAGCTGCAATTTTGCGCCATGTAGCAGCAATATTAGCAAAGCCCTCAGCTTCGGCAAAATCGGCAAAATGAGGATATAATTCAGTCCATTCTTCATTTTCTCCATTAGCCGCCTCTTTTAGATTTTCGGCAGTAGTTGAAATAATACCTGCAGGATAAGATGCCGTGATTTCTACAGCACCACCTTCCAGATAGCTGAAAAATTTCTTAGCATGTTGTTTTTCCTGATCTGCAGTTTCCAGAAAGATAGCAGCAATTTGTTCAAAGCCTTCAGTTTTTGCAACTTTTGCAAAGTAAGTGTAACGCATACGTGCCTGACTTTCGCCGGCAAATGATTTCAATAAATTCTTTTCGGTTTCTGTTCCTTTAATACTTTTCATAATGATATTTTTTATTGATGAATAGTTTGTTCATAATCTTTTTGATGAGCTTTACAAAAGTAAGAAAAACCGTTTACAAAATAACAATGATTTCAATCTTTCTTTTGGGTAATTTTCAGAAGAAATTTGCTTATTGAAGGATAATTTGTAAGAAGAATGTAGCCAAGAATTATTTTAGTAAGACTTAACCAAAACAAATAAACATTTTGTCCATTCATAGTAATTAAATCGGTCTGATTAGCCATAAAAACCTTGACCGATAAATAAAGTTGATTCAAAAACGTGCCAATATTATCTACAATCATGGTAGCTCCAATTAGAATCGTAGCTAGCATAAGGATATTTTGTATATTAAAATTCTGAAATTCAATCCGATCATCATCAAATCCATTATCTAGTTTCAACCATTGAATGATCTTGTCAGCTCCCACTATCAAAAGCACAAAAATAATGATGAAGAACGTCAAAATACCTACAGAATAAATCCATGTAGACACATTATTACCAGAACCTGCATAAAAATATGTTATCTGACCGATTGAGAAAATATTATTTACTAACCAGTAAAGTCCATACAATTTGATAATTATTCGAAAGAAATCTTTTTTTGTCATGGAGTCTTGATTTAAAATTAATTCTTCAAAATTAATGATTTACAATTAACACACCAACAAATTATTGTTTTTTTTCAAAGAATTGTTCCAAGCTTTTAAATCTGTATCTTTGTATCCGCAAAAAAACAACAATTTATGATCAGTTACCTTCAAGTAGAAAATCTTACCAAGTCTTTTGGAGATAATATACTTTTCGAAAATATATCGTTCGGCATTTCCGACAATCAACGCGTGGCGTTGATTGCCAAAAATGGGACAGGAAAAACAACCCTGCTTAATATCCTGGCTGGAAATGAAGATTATCAGGGTGGAACAATTTCATTCAAGCGCGACTTGCGAATAGGTTATCTGGATCAGAATCCTGATTTTCCAAAAGAATTATCGGTAATTGACGCTTGTCTGCGTTCAGACAACGAAGCCGTACGCACCATTGCGGCTTATGAACACTGCATGATGTCCGATAATCAGGACGGGTTAGATGAAATTTTATCGCAAATGGATCTGCACAAAGCCTGGGATTACGAAACCCGTATCAAACAAATTCTGGGGAAATTAAAAATCACCAACTTTGAGCAGTTAATTGGCGAACTTTCGGGGGGACAACTGAAACGGGTAGCGCTGGCAAACGTCCTTATTGCCGAACCTGATTTATTAATTTTAGACGAGCCTACCAACCACCTCGACCTAGAAATGGTGGAATGGCTCGAAGATTTTTTGAAACGATCCAGTATGGCTCTGCTTATGGTTACGCACGACCGCTACTTCCTCGACCGCGTGTGTACTCACATTATGGAAATCGATCATCAGGGCTTATTCCAATACAGCGGCAATTATTCCTATTATCTGGAAAAAAGACAGGAACGAATTGAAAACTGGAATGCAGAAAGTGACAGAACGGTAAATTTGTACAAGAAAGAACTGGAATGGATGCGTCGCCAGCCACAAGCGCGCGCTCACAAAGCCAAATCGCGTCAGGAAAGTTTTTACGAAATAGAAGAACGTGCCAAACAACGACGGAATAACGACAACGTGCAACTTGACGTAAAAGCAAGTTATCTGGGGTCTAAAATTTTCGAAGCAAAATACGTTACCAAAGCCTATGGTGACTTGAAAATTCTCGACAATTTTTATTACAACTTTGCCCGTTACGAAAAGATGGGAATCGTTGGTAAAAACGGAACCGGAAAATCTACGTTCCTGAAAATGCTGTTGGGAGAAGTAAAGCCAGACAGTGGTAGTTTTGATGTAGGCGAAACAGTGGTGTTTGGTTATTACAGTCAGGACGGACTGGCATTTGATGAACAAATGAAAGTAATTGATGTGGTACAAGACATTGCTGAAGAAGTCAATCTGGGCAATGGAAAGAAAATGTCGGCGTCGCAATTTCTGCAACATTTTCTTTTCACGCCTGAAACACAATACAACTATGTATATAAACTGAGCGGCGGTGAACGCAGACGCTTGCATCTATGCACAGTACTTATGCGTAATCCTAATTTTTTGGTACTGGATGAGCCAACCAATGACTTGGATATTATGACGCTGAATGTGCTGGAAGAATACTTGCAGTCATTCAAAGGCTGTGTGATTGTAGTCAGCCACGACAGGTATTTTATGGACAAAGTAGTGGATCATCTTCTGGTTTTCAAAGGCAATGCCGAGTTGAAAGATTTTCCCGGCAACTATACCGATTACCGCGAGTGGAATGAGCTAATGGAAGAACAGGAAAAAGATGAAAAGAAAGCTGAACAGAAAAAAGCAGCCCAAAAGAAAACATCTGTCACTGAAGTAAAAACAGAACCAAAAGCTCCTGATCGTAAGAAACTAAGCTTCAAAGAGAAGCAAGAATTTGAAGCATTGGAAAAAGAAATACCGCAACTGGAAGCCGAAAAAGCAGACATTGAAAAACAATTGGCTTCGAGCACTTTATCGAGCGATGAGATTATCAAAGCCTCACAACGATTTGGTGAACTGGGTGACATTATTGATGAAAAAACCATGCGCTGGCTTGAACTTAGCGAGATTTAAAGCACCTGTTACTTTTATTACTACCAATTAGTACAACCCCATTTACCTCATCAGCAAAGATATAACAGATATAATTAAGATACTACTGAATTTATTTTGTCTGTAAAAGATAATCTTATATATTTGCATCATCTTAAAAGGTCATCGCACATATAATCCTCTGATTTTCCCTTTTTTGGGAACTTTTTAGTCCTGACTTATTCAAATCAGGACAATAACCATTTTTTTAATTTTCTTGCCATACATACATCTTTGAAGTTCTCCTATTTCAAAAGCTGTATAACATCACATACTATTTATATGAACGATAAAGAATTATTATTACAAGCATTAAAAACCAATCAGGGCAAAACCGACGAAATAACACTTGGTGAACAGCTTGGGTTTTCAGAAGATGAAACTCAACGAATAATCAACCAATTACTTTCCGAACACAAAATACAGTTTGAACGATTCGGGCTCTGCAATTACAAAACAAAATAACAACCAATATAAAATACTAAGAAATGAACATTCAAGATTGTATTAAATTTACCAACGAAAATCCGATATGCTATCTGGCAACGACTGAAAACGACCAACCACGGGTACGAGCTCTAGGATTCTGGTTTGCAGACGAAACGGGATTTTATTTTCAAACATCCTCGGTAAAAGAATTTCCAAATCAGTTATTGGTTAACCCCAAAGCTGAAGCATGCTTTTATCATCACGAAGGTATGATAGGAACTATGTTACGCATTGCTGGCAGTGTTGAATTTTGCCACGACATAGAATTAAAAGAAAAAGCCGTAAATGATCGTCCTTTTCTGAAAAACTTCGGGATTACAGCAGACAGTCCAAAGTTAGTTATATTCAGGATTGCGCACGGTGAAGCCAGCTTTTGGACAATGGAAAACAATCTCAAACCCAAAGAATATATTGAGTTTTGAGACTTTATGAAATACTTATAACAGACCTGATGCAAAGCTACTGACACGCGTTTCAGTAAAATCTACCATAAACAGGGTATATAAAATACCCCATCATTGCGATTGTATTGAATATGTAATGCCTGTATCTTTGCATCATAAAATTAAACAAACCCATTAAAAATTACTGTTATGTCAAAAGTAGCAAAAAGTCTTACCGAGCTAATTGGAAACACTCCATTAGTACAACTTTCTAATTACAGTGCAAACAAAGGGCTTCAGGCCACTGTTATTGCCAAACTTGAATCATTCAACCCAGCCGGTTGCGTAAAAGAACGTATCGCTCTGTCCATGATTGAAGATGCAGAAGCTGCAGGAATACTGAAACCGGGAGTAGAAATAATAGAACCAACCAGCGGAAACACCGGTATCGGGTTAGCCATGGTTGCAGCCATTAAAGGTTATAAGCTGACACTTACCATGCCAGAAACCATGAGTGTAGAACGCAGAAACTTACTAAAAGCTTTTGGAGCTAATCTGGTGTTAACTCCGGGTGCTAATGGCATGAAAGGTGCTATCGCCCGCGCAATTGAACTTCATGAAGAGAATCCGGCTTCATTCATTCCACAGCAGTTTGAAAATGCTTCCAATCCTGCAATACACAAAAGCACTACCGGTCCTGAAGTGTGGAACGACACCGATGGCAAAGTAGATATTTTCGTAGCTGGTGTTGGTACCGGTGGAACAGTAAGCGGAGTAGGCGCATATTTGAAAGAAAAAAATCCAAACATAAAAATCGTAGCTGTAGAACCTGCCGATTCTCCTGTACTTTCAGGCGGAGCACCGGGTCCTCACAAAATTCAAGGTATTGGTGCCGGATTTATACCCAAGAACTTCGATGCAAGTGTAGTGGATGAAATTATTCAGGTAAGCAATGACAATGCCATTCTGACTTCGCGCCAGTTGGCACAGCAAGAAGGATTACTTGTAGGAATTTCTTCGGGAGCTGCAGCTTATGCTGCAACACAGCTTGCACTACGCCCTGAGAACAAAGGAAAAGTAATTGTAACTTTACTTCCTGACACCGGCGAACGCTATCTTTCTACATTGCTTTATGCATTTGAAGAATATCCGCTTTAATTAAGGAGTAAGAGGTAAGAAGCAAGTAATTTGTTCCTTACCTCACCTCATTTTCTCTTTAATTTTGTAGTATAAAACTAAAACTCATATATTCATCCAGTTTGAAATTAAGACAACCCCATCGATTTTCGATGCTTAGCTCTTACTTTCTTACCTCTTACCCCATAAAAAATATGTCAGAATACAAATTCGAAACTCTGCAGGTACATGCAGGACAGGTAGTGGACGGAACTACTAAAGCCCGTGCAGTGCCTATTTACCAAACAAGTTCATACGTTTTCGACGATGCTGCCGACGGTGCTGATCTTTTTGCCCTACGCAAATTCGGGAATATCTACACAAGATTAATGAACCCCACTACCGATGTTTTTGAAAAACGTATAGCCGCTCTTGAAGGTGGAGTATCTGCTTTAGCAACTTCTTCCGGTCAGTCGGCTCAGTTTATTGCACTCAACAACATTGTGGAAGCCGGCGATAATTTCGTTTCAACTTCGCATTTATACGGTGGAACATATAATCAATTTAAAAATCAGTTTAAACGTCTGGCTGTAGATGTTCGCTTTACTCCCAACGATGAGCCTGCAGAATTTGAAAAACTTATTGACGATAAAACAAAAGCACTTTATCTGGAAACTATCGGAAATCCAGATTTAAATATTCCTGACTTCGAAGCGATTGCTGCAGTTGCCGACAAACATGGCATTCCGTTGATTGTTGATAATACTTTTGGTGCAGGTGGTGCTATTTTTCGTCCGTTGGAACATGGAGCTACTATCGTAGTAGAATCTGCAACCAAGTGGATTGGCGGTCACGGAACATCACTCGGTGGTGTAATTGTGGACAGTGGAAAGTTCAACTGGGGTAACGGAAAATTCCCTGCGTTCACCGAACCTTCTGACAGCTACCACGGGCTGGTATTCTGGGATGTATTCGGTTTCGATGGTCCTTTTGGAAATATCGCTTTCAACATACGTGCACGCGTAGAAGGACTTCGCGACTGGGGAAACACCATTAGCCCATTCAACTCGTTCTTGCTTTTACAAGGATTGGAAACACTCTCGTTACGCGTCGAACGTCACGTTGAGAATGCGCTTGAACTGGCAACCTGGTTGGAAAAACATCCACAAGTGGAATATGTAAATTATCCTGGATTGAAAAACAGCCCATACCATGCTTTGGCAACTAAATACCTGAAACGTGGTTTTGGAGGTGTGCTCTCGTTCAAACTGAAAGGTGATGCAGAAAAAGCTGATAGCCTGATAAACAACCTGAAGCTGATTAGCCATCTGGCCAACGTAGGTGATGCAAAATCGCTGATTATCCATCCTGCAGCTACCACGCACGAGCAACTTTCGCCCGAAGACAAAATATCAGCGGGAGTTTTCCCTGGATTACTCCGTATCTCGGTAGGAATTGAAAACATTGCCGACATTAAAGCAGATCTTGAACAAGCATTTGCGGCAATAAAATAAAGTTTTGTATTGTTAGTAGTTTGATTAGAAAAAATGCACTCCGGCTTATTGGAGTGCATTTTTTTGTTTTTACTGTCACTTCCGGTCAACAAAAAAACTGATAACATTATAATTGAACCACTCGTTACAACAGCCAGAAAAGTCAGAAATACCTGAAGTTGCAACAAGGATTTTATTACGTAATTTGACAAACTCTAACGTTGCCCATATTCAGGCTTCTTCATTGTAACTAATAATTTTTTCTTCTCTTTACAAACACAATCATATGTTTTAGTAAAATAAATTTGTGAGCAAATAAAGATTGGACTATTCGTTTGTCAAAAAACATTGGTGTCATCAACAAAAAACAAACTAATCTGTTTTAAGGTCGAACAATAACCCTTTGAAATTCGGCTTTAAAAGTCTCCAGACACTACATAATTATCAGGACTTGCCTATTGGCCGTACTATATAAAACTTACATTATAAAATCATTACATATTTTCTATAATTATCTTGAAATTAGTTTGATTATTAATTAGAATGAGTTTACCTTTACATTGAAATTTATCTGGGTCATAAATATACTTATTTTGATATGCATTTATTAGTTGTAGGCATTAATTTTAAAACAGCAGATGTCAGCATCCGGGAGAAACTTCATTTTTCTAATGAAATAAAACCTAAGGCGTTGCATCTCCTGAACACATATAAA
>Ga0302170_10000267_pt1 | contig 20668 bp, 18 predicted proteins | sample I_Fen_N2_1_FD_193492 | JGI IMG/M metagenome (GOLD analysis project Ga0302170, IMG submission 193492) | Peat permafrost microbial communities from Stordalen Mire near Abisko, Sweden - I_Fen_N2_1 | ecosystem: Environmental > Terrestrial > Soil > Wetlands > Permafrost | place: Sweden: Abisko...
TATCCGTACAATTGAAATTGCCCGAGCTACACTTAAGTCCCAGTTATCATGATAAACTGACGTTTTAATTGGAATATTATCAGTATGTCCTTCGACCAGGATATCTATATCTCCGTTTTTATTAAGGACATCAGCCAAAACCCTGATAGCCTCAATTCCTTTGCTTTCGATAGCTGCACTACCTGATTTAAAAAGGAGCTTGTCAGACATGGAAACATATACCTTCCCATTCTTTATTTCGACAGAAAGCTCGTCCGATTTAAATCCTAATAAAGCATCACGCAAGATACCATTTAATCGTTTGGTAATGGAGTCCTGACGAGCAACTACTTTTTTCAGATCATTAAGAGCATTTTCGCGTTCGGCAAGTAGCTTTTCTTTTGCGAGCAACTCACTTGATTTTTGTTTCATGGAAGCTGTGAACTGCTCATTCTGAGATAAGTTTTTATTCAGAAGATCATCCTTTTGCTTTTTTAGTTTTGCAATATCTGAGTTCAATCCGACCGTATCTTTTCTTAGGCTGTAAAGTTCATTCTCTCTCGAAGATAAAGTTGTACATAATGAATCTCTCTCTTTTATAACGGTCAACACAGACTTGGGTAAAAAAAGCTTCTTTACAGGTTTTGGATCCCCACATTTGTAAATTGGACTACAGGAAAATAAAGCAACTGCACAAACAATTGTCCCGACTACTAATTTTAAAACTTTCATAAGTGTATTTTTATAATCAATCTAAGAGTAAACATTGAAAAAAGCAGATTATCCTGAATTTTCAATTGGTATATTTAAGCCAACACAAAGATAGCAAAACTTTGTTCCTCGCGCGGAAAAACAATAAATTCTTTTATCACTACTTCAACAAGCATGCTGCGAGTTTTTTCAGGCAAACAGCACAGATTCTACTAAAAGAAATACTGATTTAAAATTTCGCTTTTTATTTCCAAATGTCAGCACAAAAGCAAGCCGCCCATTTGGGGGCGGCTGCAATTTATTTTTACTTTATTATTTTAGAACAAGAACTAGTCAACATTTGGTTCTACCTTATCCTCCGAATTTTCTTCTGATAATTTTGGAGTTTCAACTGCAACCGGCACGTCCAACTCGTCATCATTGCCATTATTCTGTGCCATTAATTCATCATTTCTGGAAGTCCAAGGACGCTTACCAAATATTTTCTCCAAGTCTTCAGCAAATATCACCTCTTTCTCAATCAATAATTCAGCCAAAGCATTATGCCCTGTAGCATTATCTGAGAGTATCTTTTTTGCTCTTTCATACTCTTCTGCAACAATTTTCTTTGCTTCCGAATCAATCAATTCCGCCGTCTTTTCGCTATATGGCTTCGTAAACCCATAATCGGAATTTCCTGTAGAATCGTAATAACTCATATTTGCCAGTTCCGGACTCATTCCGAAATAAGCAACCATAGCGTAAGCACGTTTAGTTACGCGCTCCAGATCATTAATTGCACCTGTTGACATCTGATGTAAGAACACTTCCTCAGCAGCACGACCTCCAAGTGTCGAACACATCTCATCAAGCATATGCTCCTTATTGGTAAGCTGGCGTTCCTCTGGCAAGTACCAGGCAGCTCCCAATGCTTCACCACGTGGCACAATAGTAACTTTTACAAGTGGATTGGCATGTTCCGTCATCCAGCTTATCGTAGCATGTCCGGCTTCGTGATAAGCGATCGACTTTTTCTCCGCAATGGTCGTGATTTTAGTTTTCTTTTCAAGACCACCTACAATACGATCAACGGCATCCAGAAAATCCTGCTTTTCAACAAATGATTTATTTTTGCGGGCAGCAATTAAAGCTGCCTCGTTACATACATTCGCTATATCGGCTCCGGAGAATCCGGGAGTCTGACGTGCAAGGAAATTCACATCCACCGTTTCATTTATTTTTATCGGACGAAGGTGAACATTGAATATCTGCTTGCGTTCGTGTACATCCGGCAAGTCAACATGAATTTGACGGTCGAAACGTCCGGCACGAAGTAATGCTTTATCGAGAATGTCAGCACGATTGGTTGCTGCCAGAATAATAACGCCACTGTTAGATCCAAATCCATCCATTTCGGTCAATAACTGATTCAAGGTGTTTTCCCGTTCGTCATTACTTCCCATATTCGGATTTTTACCACGTGCACGACCAACAGCATCTATTTCATCAATAAAAATGATACAAGGTGCCTTCTCTTTAGCCTGACGAAACAAATCACGTACGCGAGATGCTCCTACCCCAACAAACATTTCCACAAAATCAGAACCTGACATTGAAAAGAACGGAACATCTGCTTCACCAGCAACCGCTTTTGCCAACAATGTTTTACCAGTTCCCGGAGGGCCTACAAGTAACGCTCCTTTCGGAATTTTACCACCAAGCTCCGTATATTTTGTCGGATTTTTCAAAAAAGATACGATCTCTTCTATCTCTTGCTTTGCTTCAGCCAAACCAGCTACGTCTTTAAAAGTAATTTTATTAGTTGTATCACCCTTGTCAAACAATTGAGCTTTCGATTTTCCAACATTAAAAATTCCACCAGAACCGCCACCCATTTGGCCTGACATCCGACGGTTCATAAATACAAAAAAGAAAACCAATAAAAGTATCGGTAAGATACTATATAAGAATATATCTACATAATTTCTCGTATCTTGATATTCGACACTTCCCGTAAATCCGTATTTATCTTCAGCAGTTTGAATAAATCTTGAAAATTCCTCAGATGGTACACTCACTGTGAGTGTCCGGTCTTTTGAATACATTTCATATTTATCGCCAAAAACTCTTTTCAACACTTGCGTATCTTTTTTGGTCAACGAATCCTTGAAAGCCTTTTGGTCAAAAGCAAACGACCGGTATCCATTTCCAAAAGCTTTACGGAGTGCAACAGTATCTTTCGAAATCTGAGTATAATTTATTAGTTGAGCTTCTACCTCATTCTTCGTATTATACACATCTATCTTCTTAATCATTCCCTGTTTCACATATTCTTTGAAAGTGGTAAAAGGAATTTCTTTTACGGGCGAATTTTCTTTAAAAAACCACGAACCGAGCAGAAACAATATAATTATCCCATAAATCCACGAAATATTAAACTTAGGGAATTTACCGGCTGGCTTGATCGGATTTTGATTCGGCGATTTGTTTTCCATTACTTACAATTGTTATCTTATTAATTAATTACAGATAAAACAAAAAACTTGTATATTGGTTTTCATTTAACTCAACAATGAGAATAAAAATCAGAGGACATCCTCTATTTTCTTCAGATCAGCATCAGACCATAAATGTTCTATGTCATAAAATGCACGAGTTTCCCGCTGAAAAACATGCACAATGATCTGACCATAATCCATAGCAATCCATTCACAATTTTCAAAACCATCCGTTGCATAGGGCTTGACCTGAATTTGCTCTCTAACCCAATCCTTGATAGACATAGCAATGGCATTGACATGGACACTCGAATCACCTTCACAAATAACAAAATAACAACAAGGAGCTTCCTGTAACTTATTCAGATTGACCACTACAATATTTTTTCCTTTCTTCTCCTGGATACCTTCAACAATCTTATCTACAATCAGTTCGTTTTCCTTTATTTTTATATTTAGCATTCTGTTATTGTGTTTTTATTTTCGAAAATGGATACAAAGATACGGTTAAATGCCCGTAAATGAAAATGTTGTTGCAAAAAATTACATTTAATGAACATTAAATGTAATAAAGGATAGACTTTAATTAACAGGCTTAACCCCTTTTGGTCTAATTGCACCACAAATAAATAGATAACATGCATTTATTCAAAATAAAAAAATCCGATACAAATACCTTGCATCGGATTTTTTCGTATACTATTTCAGACTATTTAAGGATAGAAAGAAAATCTGCATCAGTTGCAAATTTAGAGAATTCAATATCTTTAGCAGCCCTTAATGCAAATGAACTATCTTGTTTCACTGCACTTTTCAAATTACTGTAAACAGCATCACGATCGTTTGTCCGAGCCCCGATAACAGCACCTAAATATGCAGTAGTTGCATTCGGTTGTGATACGGCTGACAGAGTCTTGCGAGCACCACTATAATCAGCATTCAAAATTTGTAGCAGAGCTGCATTATTTGAAACTGCAGAGCCAAAATATGTTTTAGCTTTAGCATAGTCACCCTTAACCAAATTCAGAGTTCCCAATCCTTGGCTTAAATTACCTGTTGTACCAGCAGCTTTTCCAAATGACTCTTCTGATTTTGTCAAATCGCCTTTTGCCAATGAAGTTAAACCTAAATTATAATTCACATCAGCTGATTTAGAATCAATTTCATATGCTTTTGCATAATAACGTGAAGCATCATCAACATTTCCTTGTTGGAATTTCACAGTACCTAAATTATTAAAGCCACGAGCATCTGTAGGGTAAATATCTATAACTTTTTGATAAATAGTAGCCTTTTCAGATAAATCGTTAGTCAATGTAGCAGCATACAACAATTCTTCAACAGAAAGTTTAGAAGCATCTTCTTTTGCCAATTTAGCAATTTCTTCATCTGATTTTCCTGTAATATCAACAGTCAAATTCAAACGAGAACGACGTAATTGAGGAAGGATTTCTTGTGCAATAGCTTTAAATGCGACAGAAAGATTTTTAATTTCACGTTCGCGTTGTTCTGGATCAGTATACATTGTCAAAACGCGTAAGATAACTTGTTTATCTTGAATGTTAGACTTTTCCATCAAGGCTTGAAAACCAGCCCAGTCTTCTGCTGTAAATTTAGAATCAATTTTTACAGAAGTCTTCAATTTCTTTAATTCTTTATTCAAATAAGACACTGTTACGGCCTCACGTTTTTCAGCAAGGTTTGTATTCAACTTCATTCCACCATCCGGCGAAGCGTAACCTGAAACTTCAAATGCACTTACTTTCTCATTTTGAGAAGCAGAAGCTTCTTTAATCTTTTTAGTCAATGCTAAAACGTCTGCTGAATTAGTTTCAGTCTTACGTAGTTTCGATTGTTGAATCAAAAATAAGATGTCAGCATCTTGTTTCTCTTGAATAATGCGTTGAAATTTATCAGGAATAATAACAGGAGCCATTTCTGAAGCACTTGTAGAAGCAAGTTGAGAAGTAGCAATTACTCCATCAGCGATCTTCACACTAGGAATTTGATAGGTCTTCTTTTTAGTAACTACATTAAATTCGAGATAAAGCTCTGATTTAGCCATTTCAGGAACATAATCGAAAGATGCTTTCAATGTATAAGTTCCACCCAGTTTGTAAGAAATTGTTTGATCGTTTCCTACAATTTTTTCACCTTGGAAAGTAACCGGTGTGCCTTTAACTTCTTTGCCTTCGAATTTCAAAACAGGAGTTACAGTAACTGTAGCTTTTTTTGTGAAATACTTAACTGGGAATGTTCCGGTAATTGTTGCATCCACTTTACCACCTTTCACTTCAAGTGGATTTGGATTACATTTAAATAAGCTAGGATCTAAAGCGGTCATATCTTTAGAGCAAGAGCTAAAGAATAATGCGAGCACCATCGAAACCGCGAAAAATAATTGCTTTCTCATAAATTTCATTTTTTGTTATAAATTATTTAATTTCAATTTTAGGACATTTTGACTACAAATATACAATCTTTCAACGGAATTGCATTACTTTGCAAACGATTTTGACATTTTTTGTTAAGCATCACAGCAAAAAACTTCAAAAAAAAGCAAACCTATCGGTTTATCACCATCTTAATTTGATCAATTCGAACACAATTATATGCTACAAATAAAAAATAAACTTTCAAGATTAATAAATTTATGTCGTTATTTATCAATTAATAAAATAATAAATGGAGTCCGACTGATCATTTCTTACCTTTTTTCCTATTTAGGACTCAATAAAATTAGTCAACGATTCCCTTTTTTCATTTCAGTAGAAATTTCAAACTTCTGCAATTTACACTGCCCCGAGTGTCCCGTAGGAATAAAGGTAATATCGAAGACAGAAAAAGCATTCTTCAACTTTACCTTATATCAGCGTTTGATAAATGAGCTTAAATCCAACCTGTTTCATATTATACTCTATTTTCAGGGAGAACCATTCTTAAACGATGAACTGACAGAGTTTATCAAATTTGCTCATCAGGCAAAAATTTATACATCTACATCGACCAATGGACAATTTCTGAGCTCCAAGAATTCAAAGAAAATAGTACTTTCCGGCTTAGACAAACTGATTGTTTCTGTGGACGGAACTACACAAGAAACGTACCAAAGTTATCGAATTGGAGGAAATCTTCAAAAAGCATTAACCGGAATTGAAGAGCTTGTACATTGGAAAAAGATGCTAAATTCGGCGACTCCATTAATAGAACTTCAGTTTTTAGTATTGAAAACCAATGAACACCAGATAAGTGAGATGAAGCAGCTTGCTAAATCGCTAAACGTTGACAGATTAAAGTTCAAAACCGCTCAACTCCATAATTTTGAAAATGGGAATGATTTAATACCGACAAAGACCAAGTATTCCCGCTATAAAAAGGGTAGCACCGGAAAATTTGTCATTAAAAATCCTTTAGCAAATCGATGCCGGAGATTATGGAGCGGAGCAGTTATCAATGCAAAAGGGGATGTTCTACCTTGTTGTTTCGATAAAAGCTCAAAATTTTCATTCGGTAATATTCAAGGAAAATCTTTTTATGATTGCTGGCACAATAAAAAAACTTCCGATTTCAGAGAAAGGATTCTCCAAGACCGGAAGCAATTTGATATTTGCAGAAATTGTACCACAAAATGATATTGTCTGACTTGCAAACTCGATCAGTGTCCGCTTATTTTCCAAACATTTGTGTCCATTCTTCCTCTTTAAATCCAACCAGAACATTATCATCTATCAAAAGAATAGGACGTTTGACAATCATGCCGTCAGAAGCAAGAATATCAAGAAGCTCATCTTCCGACAAAGTCTTGATCTTGTCTTTCATTTTATATTCTTTGTATAACAGCCCGCTGGCATTAAAAAACCGGGAAACTGGAAGCCCGCTCCTGCCAATCCATAGCTTCAGCTCCTCTTTGGTCGGATTAGCATCTTTTATAGAACGATAGGCATAATCTATTTGATGCATTTTCAACCACTTTTCGGCTTTTTGACACGTTCCGCATTTAGGATAGCAAATTGCAATTGGATTCATCTTTGATCAGTCTTTTATTTAAACACAGCTTTAAACAAGTCATTCCCATTAGCATAAATAAGCAGTGCAAATAACAAAAGCATCCCTGTAGTTTGAGCATATTCTAAAAACTTATCACTCGGTTTTTTTCTCGTTATTATCTCATAAATCAGATACAACACATAACCTCCATCCAAACCCGGAATTGGTAAAAAATTCATAAATGCTAGAACAACAGATAGAAAAGCCGTCATTTGCCAGAAAATTTGCCAGTCCCACATTTTGGGAAATAATTTTCCTAAGGCCCCGAAGCCTCCAAGTTGTTTCGAACCTTCTTTAGTGAAAACAATTTTAAACTGTTTCACATAGCTTGTTAGCGTTTCCAAACCCAGATTAATTCCGGCAGGAATGGATTGAAGGAATCCATATTCAATGCGCTTAGTCGGCATATTATCAAACCGCTGACGTGGAGCAACACCCAATTTACCATCTTCCGTTAACTTGACATTCGCTTTCATCAATTGACCTTTGCGAATAAAATCAATAGTCACATTCGTATTACGCAAGATATCGAATTCAGAAGTAATGTCCTGATAAATATAAAGCGATTTCTCATTAACCCCAACAATACTATCGCCACCCTGTAATTTAGCCTTAGCAGCAGGAAAACCGGCAGCGACATTGTCAATAACAAAAGGGAATCGAATTTCTACAAAGTTCACTTCCTGCGCTGCAAGTATCTTTTGCGAAAAGTTAGCAGGAATTTGTAAATCGATAAGTTTATTATCCCTGGATACAACTACATTTTGTTTTCCGTCAATAAGTAATTTTTCAACAATGTCAGCACGTTGTTCTACAGGTTGTCCATCAATTTTGACAATATTATCACCATTTTTAAACCCATTATCCAACATGGTTTGCGAAAACTGGAGCCCAAATTTCGCACTTTTCAGAGGAAGATATTCTCTCCCCCATGTGAATAAGACGGCAGCGTAAATGACCATAGCCAAAACGAAGTTAACAAGTACACCTCCAATAATAATTGGCAACCGCTGCCACACCGATCGAGATCGATATTCCCAAGGTTGCGGTTCGGAAGCCATCTGGGTTATATCTTTGGTTTCATCTACCATACCTGATATAGAACAATATCCACCCAAAGGTAGCCAACCGATTCCCCATTCCGTATTATCGGGATATTTTCTCCAGTCTCCTTCGGGCAATTCAGCCAATGGTATTTGCTCCATCACAACTTTTCCTTTTGAATCATGGACAGCATCACCATCCAAATCTACTTTAGGACGTTCGTTAGCCGGAATATTTTTGGCAAAAAACTTTACATCCCAGTGCCCGTTTATTTTCTTTGCACGGATTAACGATAAGCTGGGATTAAAAAACATGTAGAACTTTTCTACACGTACTTTGAATAAGCGCGCAAATGCGAAGTGACCAAATTCGTGTAAAACCACTAATATCGAAAGACTGAGAATTAGCTGTAAAGCCCTGATGAGGAATGTTTCCATAAATTATTTGTGTAACTCTGTATTTTAGTGACCTTGATTTAATTATTTATATATTTTTCAAAAAGCAGGTTCTGGTTGATCGGGCTTCTATCAGACCACATGACAACAGTAAATCACCTGCATTTGTTTTAAGTCCGAAGGTTGAAAGATATTCCAACGGAGGAAACTTACTTAATTATTTCTTTAGTGAGTAGCCGTACCAATGCATCAGTTCTTACATAATCATCGTAAGTCGGTTTAGCTATATAATCGGCTTTAGCCATTACCTCTTCAATAATATCGCTCATTTGTAAGAAGCCAATTTTATCTTTCAAAAACTCCGACACCACTATTTCATTCGCAGCATTCAATATACAGGGCATGTTTCCCCCTCTGTCCATAGCATAATATGCAAAAGCCAGATTTCTGAATCGGTCAAGATCCGGTTTTTCGAAAGTAAATTGAGAGCACACATCAAAATCAAAGCGTGGAAAATCAGTTTTCAGCCGTTCCGGATAGGTAAATGCATACTGAATGGGTAATTTCATATCGGGCACACCAAGTTGTGCTTTTATTGCACCATCAGCAAATTGCACCATAGAATGAATAATAGACTGAGGGTGCACAACCACTTGAATCTGATCGGGAGAAACGCCAAAAAGCCATTTAGCTTCAATGATTTCAAAACCCTTATTCATCATACTGGCCGAATCAATTGTAACCTTAGCCCCCATATCCCAGTTTGGGTGTTTTAATGCCTGAAGGCTTGTAACAATCTTCAATTCATCCAGCGACTTTGTACGAAACGGACCACCCGAAGCTGTCAGAATCAGTTTTTCTATCGGATTATCTCCTTCACCTGCCAGACATTGAAAAATGGCCGAATGCTCGGAATCCACAGGAATAATCGATGCTTTGTACTTAGCAGCCAGATCGCAAATGAGCTCACCAGCCACGACCAAAGTTTCTTTATTTGCTAACGCAACCTTTTTCCCTGCTTTTATGGCATTAATGGTTGGCTTGAGACCCGAATAACCCACCATAGCCGTGAGAACCATATCTATCGGCTGCATTTCGGCAACCTGCGCTATGGAATCAGCTCCGGCAAATACTTTTATCGGTAAATCGGACAACGCATTTTTCAGTGTCTGATAATGTTTTTCATTCCCGATGGCCACCATCTCCGGATTAAATTTGCAGGCTTGCTCAATGAGTAGCTCTACATTATTATTAGCCGTCAGCGCATATACTTCGAACAACGAATCATTTGCAGCTATAACATCCAGAGCCTGAGTTCCGATGGAACCGGTAGAGCCTAAAATTGCTATTTGTTTTTTTTGTTGAATATCCATTTCTAATGATACAATGTTCTTTCCTTACTTGCTTAAGATCATAATCTCCGTATTTTCATATTGGGTTATTCCTTCTTTAAAAAATAATCACCTCTTCGGGATCAACCGGTTTCCCTTGTTTCCATAATTCAAAGTAGAATTGCATCCCCGTCTTTTTACCAGAGGCTTCACCCGTAACAGCAATGCATTCACCTGCTTTTACCTGATCTCCTACTTTTTTCATCAAGCGTGTATTATTCTTATAAATGGAAAGATAGTTATTCTCATGCTGAACCTGAACCACCCAACCAAAATCGAACGTAAATGCTGCATAGACCACTGTTCCAGCCAACACACTCACAACACTTTCGCTGGGCGAAGTGATGAGGTAAATGCCATATTGCTGTTCGGACAAATTGAACGACGATGAAATTACACCTCGCGTAGGTCGAAAAAACACATAAGAGTTCTCAGTGGGCTTAGTATCAATACTTGCAAGATTATATTTCTCTTCCTTTTCGAATTTCTCAACAAAGTTTTTTTCTCTTTTCGATTTTTCCACCAAAATTTTTGCACGCTGTTTAAGCGCTATGGAATCTAAAGAAGCTATTGAGTCCGGACTCATTTTTCCGGTAATAATTCCTTTTATAATATCAATATAACCCTCTTGCAGATTGACCTGTTGTACCAATGAATCAGCTCGCATTGACTCCCGAATAATATTCGCCCGATTGCCTGTCTCACCATAGCCAGGCAGATAGCGGCTGATTGGTGTCGCAAAAATCAAAATTGTAAGAATAATAAACGTCAAAACTGCAAATGTTGAGCCATACATAAACACACTGAATCTGGATAACCGAACATGCCACGACTCTTCCAGCGTATTTTCATTCAGAACGGAAACACGATATTTAAATCGCATTTTCTGAATAAATGGTTTGAGTTTGCTCGTATTCTTTTTCATTTGTAAAATGGTATTACCTGCCCGAAAAGCTTACAAAAGTAGCGAAATTCAAAATATAAACAAAATGTATGATTTGTGTGCCAATGGATTCCAAACTGATTCCTAACAAGTTCAACAAATATTATGCGTTGTCAGAGCCGCTTTATTCTTGATTTTTATTACTTTTGCAATAGATATGAACATAAAATAACGAAACAAATGACTCGAATAGGGATACTCTCAGATACACACGGAATGCTGGATGAGCGCATTTTAGAGCACTTTGCAAATTGCGATGAAGTATGGCATTGTGGTGATTGGGGGTCGTTAGAGGTTGTAAACAAACTTCAGGCATTCAAACCCCTGCGAGGTGTATGGGGTAACATAGACAGCTATGAAATCAGAGCCATCTTTCCGCAGCACAATAGGTTTATGTGCGAAGGCGTGAAAGTCTGGCTTACGCATATTGGTGGTTATCCAGGCAAGTATGATGCATTAGTACGCCCAGCTATTTTCCAGCAGCCACCCAAACTTTTTGTTTGCGGGCATTCTCATATTTCGAAAGTGAAATATGACAGGCCTCTCGATTTATTGCATATCAATCCCGGAGCAGCTGGTAAATACGGTTTTCATAAGATACAAACTTTAGTCAGGATAGAGATTGACGGCGATAAAATTCAGGATCTTGAAGTAATTGAATTGAAACCAAAAGAAGCAATATAAAAAAATCCCTTGCCGAAGAGTTATTCGATAAGGGATTTTCTCTATTAAATGAGATTTCTATTTTATGCCGCCCATGAGTTTTTCCAGCCATTTAGACAGTCCGAAAAGAATAATAGCCGCCACACCCGACATAACAACAAACAACATAAAAAAGTCGTAAAGCGTTGTGATTTGGTAACCAATAATGGATTTAGTAGCTCCATTCTCGGGATACAGACCGCTCAACGTCCCCGCAAATTTATTGGCAATGGCGTTACTTAAAAACCAAACGGCCATAAGCAATGATGCAAATCGTGCTGGAGCAAGTTTATTTACAATAGATAACCCAATAGGTGACAAACAAAGTTCACCCATTGTGTGGATGAAATACAAACCTGTCAACCACAAAATGCTTACCTTCATATGCGAGTCAACACCACGGACTCCAAATGCAATAACTAAATAGCCCATCGACAATAGAAACAATCCGATTGCCTGTTTTACCGGTGAACTTGGTTCTACACCCCGTTTCCCAAGCAATGACCAAAGCAGAGCAAAAAGAGGAGCGAGCGTTACAACAAATATAGCATTGAACGATTGGAAATAAGAAGCAGGCATTTCCCATCCAAAAATATTTCGGTTTGTTTGTTCATCCGCAAAGAACGTGAGCGATGCACCAGCCTGTTCAAATGCCGACCAAAAGAAAATAACAAAAAATGAAATGATGAAGATAACTAATATTCGCAAACGCTCCACTTTCGTAAGCGATTTATCCGCAATAATAAACAGCGGCATCATGATTCCAATAGCATAGATAGCCGACCCAATCCAATCCGCCCCAGAAAAAAGAGTAGCAGAACCTGAAAAAGACCCAAAATTTACAGAGAACAACAGGAACAGGAATACAACACCTACCAAAGAAAGAAGCAACCGTTTTTTCGAGTTAGGCTCTGTTTCATCAATCAGATTTAGATTTTCGGTCAAAGCAGACTTCTTTGGAGCAAGACCTATTTGTTCACCTTGCGGTGTTGAAAGATATTTATTTTTGAGCAATTCAAACACCAGAACACCAACTAACATTCCAATTCCGGCAGAAAGAAATCCCCATTTGAAATCGGCTGGATTTCCGGTATCACCTACAAATCCACACCATAACGGAGACAAACCGGCACCGATATTTATTCCCATATAAAAAATAGTATATGCTGAATCCTTTCGTCTGTCATTCGGTTCATAAAGATGTCCTACCATGGTAGAAATATTGGGCTTAAAAAAACCATTTCCCAAAATCAAAGAGCACAATCCCAAATACATCAGATATTTTGCAAGACCCGGGTCAGTATAATTTAATGCACTGAAAAACATCAGAAACTGCCCGAGTGCCATGACAATACCACCCCAGAAAATAGAACGACGATTTCCCCAATAACGGTCAGCAATATATCCACCAAGTAGTGGAGTCAGATACACCAGTCCAGTATAACTACCATAAATTTGTGATGCAAAGTTTTTGTCGAATAAAAGCGCTTTTATCATAAAAAGCATAAAGAGAGCCCTCATTCCATAATAACTGAAACGCTCCCACATTTCAGTGGCAAATAACAGATAAAGTCCTTTCGGATGTCCTTGTTTAATCTCGTTTGTTGACATGAACTATTTTATTTATTTTGATTTAGCCACAAAAAAAGAACGCTGATAACTCGGCGTTCATCATTGTTTGTGACTCAATGTTCGTATTGATGTCGCAAAAGTAAGCATTCTGATTTAAAAACAAGATAAACCTCAGACAAAAATTACATTTTTAAACAATTTTCTTGCAAAAATAGAACAGATCACATCTACTCTTTTTTTTCATGCTTCTTCTTTTTATAAGTCTGATAAGTTTCAAAACCAAAAAACACAATGATCAGAAGAATCCACGATTTCCAATCAGAGAATGTAAATTCCAATTCATCGGTACGATAATACCGTATACCGAAGTTTATCAATTCAATGATCACAAAGAGCCCTATCAGTTGCAAGAAGCATTTCAAGTAATTATTCATAAGTATTTCAATTTTAATCAACGTTCCCTTTTCAATTCTATCGTCACACGTTCCACTTTTCCTCCCAATGGCGGGTTAAGCTTGGATAACTTTACATGCAGTACCTGAATTTTTGGAAATCCATTAAACAGACTATCCATAATACGTTGCCCCACGTGTTCAATTAGTTTGGAAGGCATTTCCATTTGCCCCCTGATAACATCATATACCAACTGGTAATTGAGCGTATCCTCCAGCTCATCGGTTTTACCAGCCTTAGTGGTATCCAATTCCATGGATATACTGACTATAAAAGTATTGCCTAATTCCTGTTCAAATGCCAAACAGCCATGAAAAGCATGAAACTCCATATTTTCAAGAACGATTGTACTCATAGTTTTTCTTGTCTAAACGTTTCCAAAGCTTTGGGCTCAGGAAAAGTCCTCTCTTAAATAATTTGACTTTCAAAATCACCATCACCTACATAAGTACGAATCTGATCACCAGATTTTATTTGTTTGGCTGAAGTAATACGTTTTCCATTCAATGTTGTAATGGTATATCCGTGCTTAAGCAAAAATTGTGGCGAATGTGTTTCGATATTTTTCTCCAACAAAGATAATTTATTATTTTGTTTCAACAACTGCATACGTATTGAAGATTGCAAACGATTTCTCTGACGATCGAGCAGATGTACCTTTTGCAGCACCCAACTACGTAAGGTTTGTTTGATGCGCATCTGCGCCTGATTTATCAATCTGTTTTCTATATCTATTTTGTTTTTAACCAGATGCTGAATATCCGCCACAACACTCGACATCCGGCTTTCTGCGTTTTGCAGAACTGAAATCAATAATTCGGCAGCTGCAGTAGGTGTTTTCACACTCGAATTGGCCACCATATCCAAAATTGAAATGTCGCGTTGATGCCCGATTCCAGAAACTATCGGCAATGGAAACTGTGCACAATTCAACGCCAGTTCATAGGAATCAAAACAAGCTAAATCGGTAATGGCACCACCACCACGAATTATCACCACCACATCAAACAATTCAATGTGCTCATAGATTTTTTCCAAAGCCGAAACAATAGACGCTTCAGCCTGATCGCCTTGCATCACCGCCGAGAAAAGCTTAGGATAAAAGGCAAAATGAGAAGAATCATTTTTCAGCTGATCACAAAAATCACCATAACCGGCAGCCGTGGACGATGAAATAATTGCCAACCGTTGTGGAAGCACTGGAAACGGAATTTCCTTATTCATATCTACAATACCGTCTTCCTCCAGTTGCCGGATGATTTTTAGTCTACGGGCAGCCATTTCACCAATAGTAAAGGTCGGATCAATATCGCGAATATTCAGACTAAAACCATACACACCGTGAAACTCAACCGTGACAGATACCAACACATTCAAACCCGCCCGCAGTGATTGACCCGTACTGCTTTCGAAATAAGGTTTCAACATTCGGTAAGTGCTTGCCCAAATCGTAGCTTTCGTTTTAGCCAGTAATGCATCCGAGGCATCATCCTTTTCTACCAATTCCAGGTAGCAGTGTCCACCCGGGTTTTCGCGCAACTCACTTATTTCGGCACGTATCCATTGAGGGGTATCGAAGTTCGAACGTATAACTTGTTGAATCTGATTGGTAAGTTCTGAAAGTGTAATTGAAGTCATCGTGTTAAGTTTATTAGCAGCTACAAGTTATGGCCTGTATAACGAACGAGTCTCAAATTAATCCATTTGATTTCCTTTGCAGATACAAAAATACAACTTTTTATTTTAGTGCTGGTTTCTCTTCATAAATATAAAAAACATTAAAATACAGACACTACAGAATAACTATTACGAAATTATCGTAGATTTGCGAAGTATTCGTAATGACTAAACAATAAATATCTTACTCTATATAAAAAATGGAAAAGCTAACCAATCAGGAAGAAGAAATGATGTTGATTATATTTCAGCAAGGCAAAGGTTTTATCAAAGATTTTATTCAACTGATGGATGAACCCCAACCGCCTTACACCACCGTAGCTTCTATCGTAAAGAATCTGGAACGCAAAGGTTATGTGAAAGGCAAACGATACGGCAATACTTACGAGTATAGTCCGATAATGGAAGAAAGCGAATATAAATCTAAATTCATGTCGGGGGTAGTACAAAACTACTTCGAGAATTCATACAAAGAAATGGTGAGCTTTTTTGTTGAAAAACAAAAGATATCCGCCGAAGAACTACAAGAAATCATTAAACTCATCGAAAAAAAATGAACGACGCACTCATGTATTTTCTAAAGGTGAACATTGCGATAGCTTTGTTTTACCTGTTTTTCAGATTGTTGTTTTACAACGATACCTTTTGGAAAACCCGCCGGTTTTACCTTGTCTTCAGTATTCTGTTGTCTGTAATTTATCCATTCGTATCACTCACCGGATGGCTTGAGAAACAGGAACCCATGCAAGCAATAATAGTCAACTATGCTCAATTGCAAGCTGTAACTGTCACTCCGCAACCAAAATCAGCTTTCACCATTGAAAATGTACTGCTTGGTGTTTACACATTGGTATCGGTTGTTCTGCTTGTAAAAATGCTGGTACAGCTTGTTTCTATTCTTCGCTGGAAGTTGAAAGGAGAAAAAAAATACGTGCAAGAAACAGAAATTATATCAATAAAGGAAACGATTGCCCCTTTCTCTTTTTTCAACTACATATTTATAAATCCGGCTTTGCACAGCGAGCAAGAAATTAGCCAGATATTAGCTCACGAGAAAACACATGCACAACAGATGCACAGCCTGGATGTATTCATTAGTGAAATACTGTCCATCGTTTGCTGGATAAATCCCGCAGCATGGTTACTTAAACGTGAAATTCGACAGAACCTGGAGTTTCTCGCCGATAACAAGGTCGTAGAGTCAGGCTTTGATTCTAAAGTTTATCAATATCATTTATTGCAATTATCCTATCAAACTCCCGAGGTGAAGCTCGGAAATAAATTTAATGTAGCACCCCTTAAAAAACGTATTACCATGATGAATCAACAAAAAACTAAAAAAGCGGGAATCATGAAATACTCGCTTATCGTTCCATTGGCATTGGCTTTAGTATTATCGAGCAATGCTCAAACTATCGTGAACTCTGCTAAAAAAACAGCAGCAACTAAAACTAAAGTTGCCAGTCAACCATCCAAAAAAAATCAGGTTTACAATGTAGTCGAAAAAATGCCGCAGTATCCGGGTGGAGAAACCGCACTATTGAATTACATAAATAAAAATATCAAATACCCAAAGACTGCTCAGGACAGAGGTATTCAAGGAAAGGTAATACTTCGATTCGTAGTCAATTCTATCGGGAAAGTTGAGAAAGCTGAAATTCTTCGAAGTCTCGACCCAGCATGTGATAAAGAATCATTGCGAGTTATAAAATCACTGCAGAACTTTATTCCGGGAGAACAAAAAGGTAAAAAAGTGGCTGTTTGGTACACTTTACCTATTACATTCAAAATATCATAAGAGTAATATTCCAAAAAGTCAAGCTAATAATCAAACTCATAGAAAAAAAATGAACGACGCACTCATGTATTTTCTAAAGGTGAACATTGCGATAGCTTTGTTTTACCTATTTTTCCGATTGTTGTTTTACAACGATACCTTTTGGAAAACCCGCCGGTTTTACCTTATCTTCAGCATCCTGTTGTCTGTGATTTATCCATTCGTCTCACTCACCGGATGGCTTGAGAAACAGGAACCCATGCAGGCAATCATTGTCAGCTATTCTCAATTGCAGGCTGTAACTGTCACTCCACAACCCAAATCAGTTTTCACTATCGAAAATATGCTGCTTGGAGCTTACGCATTGGTATCGGTTGTTCTGCTTGCAAAAATGCTGGTGCAGCTCTTTTCTATTCTTCGCTGGAAGTTGAAAGGAGAAAAGGAACAGCTACAAGGAACTAAAATTATATCAATAAAAGAAACGATTGCCCCTTTCTCGTTTTTCAACTACATATTTATTAATCCGGCTTTACATAGCGAGCAAGAAATTAGCCAGATATTAGCTCACGAGAAAACACATGCACAGTCTGGATGTACTCATTAGTGAAATGCTGACCATAGTTTGCTGGATAAATCCGGCAGCGTGGTTGCTTAAACGCGAGATCCGACATAATCTGGAATTTCTGGCCGACAGCAAAGTCGTTGAATCGGGCTTTGATTCTAAAGATTATCAATATCATTTATTACAATTATCTTATCAAACCCCCGAGATAAAACTCGGAAATAAATTTAATGTAGCACCCCTTAAAAAACGTATTATTATGATGAATCAACAAAAAACAAAAAAAGCGGGAATTATGAAATACTCGCTTATCGTTCCATTGGCATTAGCATTAGTATTATCGAGCAATGCAGAAACCATTGTAAATTCGGCAAAAAATATTTTGTCTACAACTAAGAATGCTGTTGCAGAAAATCAAAATGCAGTTTTTATTAAGAATGACGAAGTTGTAGATGCCGAAAATGTAAATCAAGAGACAGTAGTAGCAATTCAGGATGCAAGCCAAACTGACAACTCAAAAGTTTACACTGTAGTAGAAAAAATGCCGCAATTTCCGGGTGGAGAGGAAGTCCTGACACAATATATCAACAGGAACGTAAAATATCCCGTAGATGCTTTTCAAAAGGGAATACAAGGAAAACTCATTGTTCGATTCACAGTAAATGAGTCAGGTAAAATCGGAAATGTTGAAATAATCAGAGCTCTTTGCCCAAGTATTGATGCAGAAGGAATAAGAGTTATCAAGTCGTTACCAGACTTTACCCCAGGTGAACAAAACGGCAAAAAAGTGGCTGTTTGGTACACCATGCCAATAATTTTTAGGCTGGATGATGGACATGATAGTCATAAAGGAACCTATACCGTAGTTGAAAAAATGCCTCAGTTTCCTGGTGGTGAAGAAGCATTACTGCAATACATTAATCGCAATGTAAAATATCCCATTGAAGCCATGAAAACAGGCACACAGGGGAAAGTGATTGTCCGATTCATCGTAAGTGAAACAGGAAAAGTAGAGAATGCAACAGCAGTGAAAAGTATAATAGAAAACGTCAAAAAAGTTGGCGAAGTCGTAGTTGTAGGTTATGGAAATCAAACAGATGTAAAAACTCAGGCAGCTGAAACCAATATGGTTCTGCTGGAAAAAGAAGCAAATAGAATCATAAGTAGTTTGCCCGACTTTATTCCGGGTGAACAAAATAGTAAAAAAGTAGCAGTATTTTACACCCTGCCTATTACATTCAGATTAAACTAGGCTAAAGTAATTGAACAATTTAAAATAAAATGAACCTATTTCCCCCCGTGTCGACATATTTCAATCGACACGGGAGTTTATAGATTCATCTTATAAATAGCTTCTTGATAAAGCATTAAATTATTGCACTTAAAAACACAATACTATGAAAAAAACAACCCTATTTGCGATATTGATTTTATCATCAACGATCATATTCGGGCAATCAAAAAATGATTATCTGAAGAAGGTTTTAAATAATCTTGAGAAAGTAGAATCAGCAACTTACAATAATATAGGGGAAGGTTGGGCTCCTTATGATACTATCGCATCTGGAATTATGAATTATTTCACAAAAGAGTATAATAATCCTCTTGATTCTACTATTGGTGCAAGTTATGTTAGCCTTTTACAGCAAGACACTACTCAAATGACATTTTGCTATGATGGAAAAATGAGGGCTATTGTTTACGAAGAAGACAAAAGAATAGTGATTGACAGTTTCAATGTTAGAAGACTTCCATTTAGACCGTTGGCACCACCTTTCTTCAACTACACTAAAAGTATAATCAAGTATGCTTTGAAAACAAAGGACAGCATCTCAATAAAAATAGAGGAAAAGAAAGAATCTGTTTATTGCTGTTTTACAATCTTTGGAAATAAACAAGTCGAATTTTTTGGTAAAGCATATTATTTAGAGAACCCTTCCGATTTTGGAGAATCAACCTCTAAATATGAAATATGGATTGACAAATCAACCTATTTGCCATTTAAGGTCCGCAGGCAAATGTCACACGACATATCTGTTGAAACAGTCAGCAATGTCAGTCTCAATAAAATAAAAATAAAAGATTTCAAAGCCTCTGACTATTTTCAGCCAAACTATAAATTAGTGGCCTATGGGATTCAAAACGAAAAACGAAAAGAGAATAATTTGATTGGCAAAAAAGCACCGGATTGGACTTTGTTGGATACAAACAATAAAACGCAGTCATTAAACGCACTAAAAAGTAAGATCGTAATGATTCAGTTTACAAGTGTGAGTTGCGGGCCTTGCAAGGCATCCATCCCATTCTTAAACAAACTGACATCAGCCTATGATAAGAAAGATTTTGATTTCGTTGCTATTGAATGTAGCGCAAATAGTTTACGTGCATTGCAATTCTACCAGAATAAAAATGCTATCAATTACAAATTTCTGAAATCGACAAAGGTGGTTTTAAAGGATTATGGAATTGGAGGCTTTCCTGTATTCTTTATTCTTGATAAAAACAGAGTCATCAAAAAGATGTTTAACGGTTATGGAGAAATCACAACAGATAAAAAGATTAAAGATACTATCGATGAATTACTGAAATAAGCTTCTGTTGTTGAACGATTAAACTCCCCATTATGAAAAAACTCTTTATCGTATTCATTCTCTGCCTTCCGGTTTTTCTTCAGGCGCAAAACAATGCAATCCAAAGTGCCCTGAAGAATTACGATTACGAGCTGGCTGTGAAACTCATTTCGAAGGAACGAAAGTCACCCGAAAATGATTTTTTGAAGGCAAAGTGCTACAAAAACCTGACGCAGTATAGAGAAGCCATACTCCTACTCGAAGAACTGGTAAAACAAGAGACAACAAATTTGTCGGTTATAAACGAACTGGCCGACAATTATCAGCTGGATGGGAACCTTAACAAAGCCAAACTCTATTACTTTATG
>Ga0302170_10000269_pt1 | contig 20635 bp, 17 predicted proteins | sample I_Fen_N2_1_FD_193492 | JGI IMG/M metagenome (GOLD analysis project Ga0302170, IMG submission 193492) | Peat permafrost microbial communities from Stordalen Mire near Abisko, Sweden - I_Fen_N2_1 | ecosystem: Environmental > Terrestrial > Soil > Wetlands > Permafrost | place: Sweden: Abisko...
GGACATCCGTTCACGATTGCTACCTATCCTATATTGGATGGGAAGGTCATGGGATTCGGGTATTTCCATATTGACCAGCAGAAGTTCATAAACCGTTTGGTTACGATGAATGACTTCCTCATACGCAATTCGGCCAAAGGAGTACTCCTTGTCCACAAGAAAGCCTTGGGGAGTAACTCGCCCGAAGAGTTTAAGAAAGCTTGGGTAGACATGGATGGAGTTCTCGTGTGGGAGGGTGATGCAAATGTCCCAAAGCCGGAACAGCTTTCTACAAACACCACGAATATCGGTACAGATAGGTTGCTTGAAATAGAGAAACAGATGATGGAAGATGTAAGCGGTGTCAGTGGTGCTATACAGGGAAAGACCCCCTACTCAGGCACCAGTGCTGCTTTGTACAACCAGCAGACCAGCAACTCCACAAACACCGTGAGTGGCCTTTTTCAAGTCTTCTCAAAGTTTATACGTGACGTGTCTGTAAAGAAACTAAAGAATATACAGCAATTCTATGACCGCACGCGTAAGATCAACATTGCGGGTAAGTCGTATTCGGATGTAAACTACTACGATCCTGCGGAGGTAGGTGATCTGGAATTTAATGTCTCCGTTGAAGATGCCGCAGGCAGTCCGGTACACCGCATGGTTAACAACGACTTATTGATGCAGTTACTCGAGCAAGGACAAATCGATGTGGAGATGCTTCTTGAAAATGGAGATTTCCCTTTTGCAGACCAACTCTTACAGTCCATACAACGGAAGAAGCAGGAGATGGCCGAGCAACAAATGCAACAAGGAGCTCAGCAAGGAGGCCAACAAGAAGGCCAACAAGGTGGATCTGTTCCGCCACAAAATTAGAATTATGGGACTATTTGAAAACGAAATCACTGAAAAGAAGAAGATAGAAGTCTGCATCGTGATCTATGACGACGAAGTAATTTACGACGTAGAGAATCTTGTTGATAAGGGAATACGAGTAAAGAAACAACTCGATGCCTCTAGTGTGGTAGAAGCACAGCAGGCGGAGTACGAAAATGCTCAAGACCGTTCAATATTAATGCGCTCGTTAGCTCGTGGAAAAGGAAAACTACGCAACCTCCTCACTTCTTATCTTGTCGACAATGGAACTTATGCAAAGGATAACACTCTGAAAGAGGAAAAGTCGCATACGATCTTCTGTCTTTCTTTTCCCTGCAACTGGAAAAGAGGACTCTTGGATGCACTGAAAGAGGAGATTCACGAATACCTCGTTCGCTCGGTGTTGTCAGACTTTGAACGCAATACGATGCCGGAGAACTCACAGATCGACTTTGCACTGGCTGATGACAGCAGAAGTAATATACTGGGAATTATCCATAAGCGGAATAATTAGAACAAAACAAAATTTAGGATCACCTAACTTTGCACGAAAACAGAAACACAATGGTAGGATTACTAGCAGGTGCCGCACTTTCTGCGGCAGGAAGTATATTTGGAGGCATAAGCGGACAAAAAACGGCTGAAAAGCAGACTGCACTCCTTGCGGCTCAAAAAGCCAATGAACAGGCTTACTATGATAAAAATTACAACGAAGACGTGTTCTCTACTTCTGATGCACAATCAGCAATGAAGTATGCCAGGGAACAGGCCGATAAGATTTTTAGAAAAGAAGCAGGTGCGGCAGCTGTAGCCGGAGCTACTACTGCTTCGGAATCTGCGGCAAAAGAACGTGCCAATGAGATGATCTCAAATACAGCGTCTGCGATTGCATCAACCGGTTCGTACAGAAAAGATTCTTTGGATGCCAACCATCTAGCACAGCAAAATAATTTTGCACAGCAGGAAATTGCCACCGAGGGAGCAAAGGGCAACGCAATAGCCGGTGCTACAAAAGGAGTTTTAGGAGCAGCGGGTAATATCTTCATGGCATCCGACACATGGGGAAATCCCACACAGAATGCTACCAAGGTAGTAACCGGAAATTCCCCTAATGCAATAATCGGGAATCCTTATACATACGACAATTCAACTTTAGTATAATATGCTTGTACCGGATAATGAAGAGAAGAAAGCAGTTGCCACGAATCAGAATACAGTGCCTAGCCCTGTTAGGGACACTCCACTGCTTTCTGCGGATGAGGTAAACAAACCCGTTGACTCCTTCATAGGAGGGCTGACTGATATGTACGGAAATAATGCGTCTCCCCAGGCAGTCCCCGCCCCTCCTAAATATAAAAGTTTTGAAGATGTAGTTACCGACACTTGGAACAATAGGCCACAATCGCAGGTTGAGAAAGAACAGAAACAACTGAAAGCGAAAGGTGTAGCTTCTGCCATAACGGATGCCTTTACCAATCTTTCAAATCTCTATTTCACTAGTAAAGGTGCTCCGGATATGGGCGGCACTCAATATAGTAAACAGGTCTCCGACCAAGTTCAGAAGCAAAATGACTACCTTAAAAGATTACAGGAAGAACGTTTCAAAGCGATTTCGGATGCAAAGGTACAGGATGCAGCTTCAAATAATTCATGGTACCGAGATATGGCAAAAGCCGGATATCAGAATTCAAATGCCAGACAGAATCTGCTTTTAGGTCAGGTCATGGATGCACAAAAGTTACGCCTGAAACAATCTTTCGACGTGCAGATGGCCAATGCCACCACTAACGAGAATAGAGTAAAAATAGCAGAGAAATATCAACAAGATAAAGAACTCTTGAAAAGAAGAAACGAACAGGAAATGAAAATGGCAGCCATCGGTCATCAAAACCGATTGTCAGAAGGCAGACAAAGTGCCGATCTGAGCTTACGTAACGGGGAGACACTCAGTGCACTGAATAAAGGAAACAAGAGGAGTGGCACTTACCGTAGCATCACGGCTAGTGACGGAAGAAAATATGCGGTCGATAAGAATCTGGCTACAACCATGGCTTATAACTATCTTGCCCAAAACAGCAAAAAGTTCGGAGCAGATGATCCGCTGAGCAGAATGGCAATGACCGCAGACTTAGAGGGGCTAGATGAGAAACAAATGGAGTTGGTCTTTTCAAAGATGTCTGCTGACCCCAATGCACTTAGAACGATTAAAGAATACGATACGATCAGTCGTGAGGGTTCGAAAAAAGAACTTACGGCAGGATGGAAATAAAACGAATAGAGAATGACAGTAGATTTATCCTTATCACAGTTGCTGGATAGCTTGAAAAGAGAAAGTCGTTTCGTAGCAAGAGTATCCCTCAAGAAGGACCAAACTCCTGCTTATGACATCGCAAAGATAACCGGGCAGGAAAGCGAATTGCTCTCTTCTTATATCGTGTTAGCAGTAAGTGAGCTAAAGGCTCTTCTTACTACACTGATCGATGAGAATGTAAACACTGGCGGCACGTATGAGATTTCTCTATCAAGAGTCTTTGGAGATGCTCGGATGAGCTCGTTAACCGAAGCAATCAAAGCTTATGTCGCAGCAAGGGTACTCGAGTTATTCTATCAAATCAGCTATCCCGAGTGCACAGAACCTTTGAAGAATAGAGTCACTCTCTTGACAGAATCGATAAGACGTATCGCTTTCGGGAAAAATAAGATCGACACAGTAAGTAATCTAGGATACTCAAAATGGAGCACAAAGAGAACATAGAAGATGACAAGCCTAAAAGCGAAGTCAAACGAGGAAAGAACAAAGCCAACATCATCCTGAAAGAAGGAATGATCGCATTCTGTGAAGGTAATATGGAAACGTTCAACAAGGCTTTCAAAGATTTGAAAGACAAGGATAAATGTGACGTATATCTGAAAGCACTCGGCTATTGTCTACCCTCTATAAAAGCAGTGGATTTTACCGACAAGACAGACGGAATAGCAAATTCATTGAAGAAAAGAATTTCTTCGCTAATTAATGCAGACGAAACTAATAATACGAAATAACATGGCAAATACAGGTTCACAAATCGATTCGGGACAGACGGTCAGCATCAAGCTGTACAAGTCTGAACTGTTGTATGACGTATACAATGAAACGAACATATCGGGTAACGCAAAGTTCACCGGTGACAATTCACAGTTCATCTATTACATGAAAGCGAATGGAGAAACACAGACGGTAGACAAGATGCTGCGGTGTTTGTACAAGAGCACAGAGGAATTAAAAGCTTTTCTGCTACCCTATTTAGCTTCTCCTTCTTCGGAATCCACCACCAGTGAGGAACGCTTTAATATATTGGGTGACGTGACAGGCGACGACGATTTCATGGAGATAAAGATGAATGTCTCTAAACGACTCAACAAATCAATGTTGGACAGTATTTGTCAATTGGCTCATCGATTTATCTATCTGGAGATGCTAGTGGACTGGATGCGTAGCGTAAAGCCCGACGAATGTACCGGATATATGAACGAAATGTCAGTGATTTCGTCCTCTCTACGCTCCTGCTTCTTCAAGCTACCACCCAATAGACCCACTCATTCAAACGCGTAACTATGATATACACTATTTATAAAGGCACAGGCTTCTCCATTAAATGGAGAATTACCAGAAAGGGAAGACTCCTGCCACTCGATTTCAGACTGGAGGGGATAAGGGTCAAACTATTTGTCTGCACAAATGGAAACATGACCCCACTCAACTTCGAGATTACGGATAAAGGCGAAGTCAGCTTTGCGATCCTTGCAAATTCTTTTGGTGTAGGGGTTTATAACTTGTATCTGATCTGGGAGGATAAGGCTTCTAAAAAAGGAGAAGCGTTTGAGAAGGAAGCATTTATACTCACAGACGATGCAACCGATACCGATTCCAATGGATGCTACTATTTTAGTACCGAAGTTCCGTGTGTGGCCATGGATGGCCTTTCTGCTTATGATCTCTATGTACTGGACGGTGGAGGACTTACCCTGCAAGAGTGGATTCTTAGCACGGTAAGCAGTGCAAAGAACGAACTCGATAGAATTGCGGCTGAAAAAGAAAGAGTCTCGGCGGAAAGCACGAGAAAGACGCAGGAAGAATCCCGTGTAATCAATGAAAATACGAGGATTTTGTCTGAAAACGACAGAACAGCAAAGGAAATAGCAAGAGTCAGTGCCGAAAATAACAGAGAAATACAGGAGAAGGCAAGAAAAAGTTCTACCGATACTGCACTCTCCAATGTAAATGCAGCGATATCCAATGTAAACAACCTTACCGAATTGGTAAACGACATGTTCACTTACGGATATTTGTTCAGTAACATTCTAACTAGTATTGAACCACCTGATTTTGTAGGAAGTATAGGAAAATATTTCTGCATCACTCAGATTCCCGGAGTCTATGCGTGGGCTAACAGCACCGAAGTAAACGAAGGAGAAATAGCCTTTCTCGTTTATTCGAAAGATACGGAAACTAGTACTGCGACATGGCAAAAAGGGTCTATTAAGGTAACTTCACCGATAGGGACTGCAATAACCGAATTAAATGCGGATGTAGAAGCTATACAAGGCACACTAGTAGATACTACTTCTACTACCACGCAGGATACAACACTTGCTCCTGCTGCTATGGGCTCATCTCCGACCTCTACGGGCATGTACTACTGGAATACGATATTCGTAGGATTATCTAATGTAAAGAAGATATCATTTAAGGCGCTCGTGGGTACAACACGAATAGCTATAATAGATATAACCACACATGCCGTCATAACTCTATTATACACGCTCACTAACACCTCGGAAGAGGCGGGCAGCACCAAAATAGTAACGCTTTTGGATGCGGTGTCATTGACTGCTTCACAGGCTATTGCCATATCTGGTAGCTTCTATTATGGATCGTCAACGGGTGACACTATGAAAGATTCGGGTGGTGGGACAACTGCGAGTTATGCGGCAGCGTATTCGGTTATCACGCAGGAAACTGTTACCGTTACGACTAAGGGGCTAACAAACAGTGTGGCGGAGATCGAAAACAGACTCGTAGTCGTAGAAGATACAGTCCTCGAAAAAGAATATATAAGACTTTTCTCGGATTATTTTTCCGAAAAAGATAGTACAAAATGGTCGTATGTAGGCATTTGGAATCTATCGCAGGGAGGAGTAACCACCGCAGGAGTAGGGAATACTACGTACATGCAATGCACGAATGTATATCACGCGGATAACAGATTTATGCGTGCAAAGGTACTTATGCAGAGTAATACTGTTTTAAAGATTCCCGTGATCTATGGGGGCATAAATGCGGGGGAAGGGGCAAGCTGCTTCACCGTAGACTTCTACGCAAAAAAACTTGCTATACACAGTGTCGGTTCGGGCTTAGATACGCAATGCACATCTACCGGCTACAATTCTGCTTATCTTGAATCGATCGATATCCCTACCGAGGCCATCGGTAGCCGGGAGTACATTATAGAAATCTATAAAAAGGGCACTACAAGTACTATAAGATTGCTTGATACTCTTACTGGTACGCACTTGGAAATCTCGCATACTGGCTGGGGCGCAGGTAGACAAAATCAGAATTACGCGTTCTATACAGAATCAGGAACACCCCCTGTGTTTTTAAGCTTCGAAGTGTACGCACTATATAATCCCGACGTCGTATTTGCAGGCGACAGCATAACAGAAGGCGTTTATGTTTATGACCGTGCCAAGAGATATGCGGAGTTATTTAGATCGGAAAATCCTACAAAAAAAGTGATGATCTCCGCGAGAGGCGGAGATGACATACACGGGGTAGTGAGTAAATTCACATCTGAATATAACATATATAAGCCCAAGATTATATGCGTACTTATAGGGGCTAATGGCGGAAATACGCTAACAGACTTGCAAATTTTAAAAGCTAAATGCGATGCCATAGGCTCTACTTTAATACTTCATTATAGGACGTGCCAGCAAAACGGGAATTCACATATAGCGGGCAATACTATGATTGCTGCCGTAGGCGTAAATGGCGCACGATTTGACAAAGCTACCGCCCTATTAAATGATCCTGGCGACGCCTCTACTACGGTAGATGGAACGAACGTAAGATATAATCCATCTTTATACGAAGATGGCGGATTGCACCCGAATGCGTTAGGAGACCAAGCGATGTTTAACCGTCTTCGAATAGACACCCCCGAATTATATTTTTAAAATTGCTGCGTTTGACTTTCGCTGTAAAAGGGGAGTTAACGGGCGTTATTGGGCACAAAAAGCAAGTAACAGAGAACATGAAGAAATATAACATATTCCACATTTTAGATTTTGTGTGATGGAGAAATTTAAAGAAACGATTAAACCATTTTTGGCGTGTCTGTTGAGTATGTTAGCACCGATTAGATTCAACATACTTGCCATGACAATACTACTGCTCATCAACTTCCTTTTCGGATTAGCTTCTGACCTCTCGGCAGGCGAGAAATGGAATAAAAAGAAAGCGGCAAGATTCTTCTTGGAAGCCTTATGCTTTTTTCTGCTCATTTTGGCAATGTACGGAATTGGATATTTCCAAGGAGAGGCTGAAAAAGCAAGACAGGCAGTCGTCCTAATTGGATGGGTTGCATGTTGGTTTTATGGAGTTAACATAAGCCGTAATGGGGAGATCGCATTCCGTGGGCGGACATTTGGAAAAATATGCGGATTCTTCTACTTCATCTTGTCCATGAAGGTAGTAGATCGAATTCCATACTTAAATGAATTTTTAAAAAAAGATAAAAAGGAGGACATTAAATGAAAACGAGTAAAGAAGGTATTGAAGGAATTAAGGAGTTTGAAGATTTTTCTGCAAAGGTCTATAAATGCCCTGCTAAAAAATGGACGATTGGCTATGGACATATCGTTGGCGTTAAAGAGGGCCAAGTTATTAGTAAGCGACAAGCCGAAGTGTTATTGGAAGGAGACCTTCTTCCTAAAGAGAAGGCTGTTAATGCACTTAACAGAGAATTCACGCAGTCACAATTTGATGCGCTAGTAAGCTTCGCGTTTAATCTAGGAGTTGATACTCCATTATTTGCTCGCATTAAAGCCGGGCAATCTAACGAACAAACTGCAAAGGACATTCTTAAGTACAATCGCGCTGCCGGAAAGATTTTATCAGGATTGGTGTGGCGAAGACAATGGGAATACTCACTTTTTACTCGAAAATAGCATTGCTATGAATAAGTTTGTAAAAGAAATGTGTCGCCGTTGGAGGGCTGACACTCCCGGATTGGCAAAAGCTATACGGAATATTGCGGGTACCATAACAGCTATTGTACCCACGGCATGGTTGACTTTTCAGGGTATGGGTATCACTCTCCCATCCTGGTTTGTAAATAACATTGGGTACATCACTTTCGCAAGTCTATTAATAACAGGCTATGCCGGGTTAAAAGAGAAAAAGCAATGAAACAACATAAATATCTGTTCATCGTGCTACTAGCACTATCCGTTGTGGTAACTATGATTTCCTGCAAAAGCAAGCAGGAAGTAACAACGTCTCTCACCTCTGTACATACGGATAAGAAAGATTCGATCGTCTATACGAAGGTACTAGATACTACGAAAGATGAGGACGAAGTGGTAGAGGCGGAAACAATCTATTATGACACTTCTTTAAAACCGGATTCGATAACGGGGCTATACCCTATTCTGAAAAAGGAAACCACAAAAACGGCAAAAAAGATCAATACGATTAGCAAGCAGCAGGAGAAGCAGGTGCAACAAACGAAATCCAAATTAGATAGCATCTCCCAAAAAGAGATAGTTAAGAAAGAAGGAGAAACGAAAACATGGTGGGACAAGAAACTCATCGCACTGGGATATGTCGCTAGTGGTGCAATCCTTTTGTTCGCAGGATGGATCTTTTATAAGTTACTATTTGGCTCAAAATAGTTTTTTTGTGAAATAAGTTCTTTGATTTACAGAGAAAAGGCTGCATCTTTTAGTGGATGTAGTCTTTATTTTATTTCAGTAATCTATTCGTATTTTTCAATTCCTATTCTTTTGCATGCTTTAGCAAAAGGAATGAATCTCGATTTCCAACCCTTCTGGTTGAGTCGATAAGGGATTTCTAATTTGGAGAATATTACATATAAATTGTGCACACTTAGATTCAAAATTGTTTTTTACTATTATTAACGCATTTATAATCAGTGATATAAATATATTTTTCAGCTCTCAATTTTAATAATTTAATTCTGCTGACGAGTTAATCTAATAAATCCATTCGTTAATATGCATATACAATGGTTTAAATTATGCTAAAAAAGAACTAAAAAACTTCTTTTTGTCGAATATTATATATTACTTTGTTGTGTAAAATCTAATATATTAATCTAAATTAATTGAAAAAATGAAAAACCACTTAGTAAAAAAAGCAGCAAAGAGTATTATCTCTAAAAAGAAATTATTTCTTATTCTTGCATTCTCTCTTACTTATCCGTGTGTAGGGTTTGCACAATGGAATGTAAACGGTAATAATCAATGTAACGGCAACCTAGAGGTAGGAACTACGATTGATTCAACCTATTCATTCATAAAAATACATGCTCCCAATAAACCTTTTTATGAAGCAAGTAAAGCCGATCTCCTTTTTGAATTTTCTCATCCCTCATGCAGCAGCGCTATTAGAGCATATCGTGGAGGAGAATGGGGTACATACTTGCAGATAATGACTTCTTCTCCAACAGCAGCAGGTGGCCCTAAGTTAGATGTAAGAATGCATTTCAATGAATGGGGAAATGTTGGAATAGGAACAGTATGTCCAGGTTACAAGCTAGATGTAAATGGAAAGATACACTCTCATGGTGGACTCTTGGTTGATTCGGGATATGTGGGCATTGGTACTTTCTCTCCAGCTCATGAATTAGATGTAAACGGTACAATACGAGCTAAAGAGGTTTTAGTAGAATCTGGTTGGGCTGATTATGTATTTGCAAATGACTATAAATTACCAGCTTTGAATGAGGTTAAATCTTATATCAAAGACAATGGTCATCTCTCAGGCGTTCCTTCTGCTGAAGAAGTTAAAAAAACAGGTATTGGAGTTGGAACTTCTACTGCGATGTTATTGCAGAAGATAGAAGAACTAACTTTGTATGCTATTCAGCAGCAAGAAGAGATCCAGCTAATGAAAAGTAAGATAGAAAAGATGGAAAAACAATGAAAAGAAAAATATTATTTTTATTGATGACAATTTTGTCATCAACCTTGATGAAGGCTGCTATTTATATTTCCGGAGAGTATAGCGACATCATGCAATATCAGGCATATGAATATTGGATTTCCAATTATAAAAGTGGAGAAGTTGTGGCGAATAGTTTTACTTGGAAAATAAAAAATGGTAAAATATGGGATGCCTCAACTGATAAATTTAATTTAGACTCTTTGAATGTTGATCACATAAATAACAGGTCTCATATTTATGTTATTTGGACATCTGACAATGGAGGCGCATTGGAACTATATGCTAATACTAGCCGTGGATCTAATCTTTTTTTAAATTTTCCAATTACAACTTGGCCTGCCGATGATGAGATGAATAATGAAGTGTTTTCAACTCCGATGTCTAGCTCCGAATATTTGGGGGTGAGTACTTGGATTCATGATTGCGTTGTAAACAATGGTGGTGGGCTACGTATCTGGGCTACAAAATCAATACGAATAACTCCTCCTTTTGAGGCTTATGAAGGTAGTACTGTAAGACTCCTTGCTAAAATGGAAACCAGTGCATTAGCCGATACAGCTTACTCTGATACAGTTATAGCTCCCGAAAGTCTTAAGAAAATGGTATTATCTCGTTGGGTAGATCCTCAAGAAACGATTTCTAGCTCAGTGACAGAACTTGGATCGCCTAGTTTGGGAACTAATACTCCGAATCCATTTACAGAGAGTTCTGTGATTTCTTGCTATATACCGAAATTAGCTAATTCAGCACAGATATTCATTTTTGATGTTGCTGGCAATGCTATAAAAAAGATTAACTTAGCGGATAGAGGAAATATAAGTATTACAATAAATGCTTCCGACTTTTCTAAAGGAGGAACCTACTGTTACGCTCTTTTGTTGAATGGTAAATTTGCTGGCTCAAAGAAAATGCAAGTTATTAAATAAGTAGTCATGCTTGATAATAACTCTATCCACGCATTTTTTTAGATTTGTTCTATGATTCAAGCCCCAGAAGTAAGATTTTGCTTTTGGGGCTTGTTTTTTATTAGCTTAGAGTAATGTCTTCTAACGAGCGCAGGTTACTATTATAAAAGAAGCTTGACACAGTTTAATTTACACACCAATCTTTTTCAATCAATGCATATATCAAGTCATCAACCCATTTTCCATTGATTAATAAACTCTCGACAAAGTGAGCTTCTTTCCGGAATCCAACTCTTTCAAATAATCGAATAGATTTTTTATTATCAGGATCAATTGATGCTATAATCCGATGTTTATTCAATTTTTTAAATAAATAGTCAATTACTGCCTTAATAGATTCTGTTGCATAACCTTTATCCTGAAAATCTTTATTTAGCGTGCATCCAATTTCAACTTGTTTATTTGCATTGTCAAAAAAGTGAATGCCCAAGTCACCAACTATTTTTTGTGTCTTTTTCTCAATGATGACAAGTTGAAACCAAGTATCAGATTCATTAATTTGTTTTGAGATTTTTCCAATGAATACTTCCACATCAGTAATAGTTTTAGGAATCCATCCTTGGTACTTATTTGTCTCTGCATCGGAACGATATTCAAAAACTTCACTTTTATCAGCAAGAGTAATCGGCCTAATTATTATTCGTTCAGTTTCTAATTTCATGTTCTAATTCTTTTTATATTCCACGGCGAATAGGCTCAAGATTCAATTATATAATTTAGTGCACACTGCCGTAGGTGCAGTCTTTATTTTTTATTTCAGTAATCTATCCGGATTTTTCAATTCCTCAACCAACTCATTCACATGGGTGCAAGGATTGTGAATTGAATAATTCTCGTCAGTAAACTGTTCTTGCAAACGCTCAGCATTGATAATAGCTTTCTCCTCATCTCCATATTGTTGCAATAGAGAATAGAAATCGGTGTCGTTTTTCTTGTATTTATAAGTAGAATCACCAGTCGCTTTTTTAATCTCACGTTCTATTATTTCTTCGTATCCTATCCGTGATATAGCTGAATCCAAATATTGGAAATGAAGACAATACCATAACTCAAAGGACTCATTTGACCACGCGCAATTAATCTTGTTCTTTTTAGCTAATGCGATAGCTTCATTGAAATCTTGAAAGTCGTCTTTGTCAAATACCACCCAAACACGATCAAATTCCTTTTGAGATTTATCCCGTATGGCAATAGCCTCTTTGACTAGACTGACCGTTCCGAGACCCTTCCCTTTTATAGTGAACTCACGCACATCTGAATAACGATCTTTAATAAGTGCTAAAAAGTAATTAGGTTCAGTACATTTGCCCTCACAAACAATAAGAAAACTGACTGATACGGTTCGTGTATTGACCTTACGCTTCTTGTCTTGCTTAGCTTGTCGGTGGGCACGCTTAAGCTCTTCCATTTTGTTTTTTGGCAATAATCCCATAGCTTCTAATCTTTAATGTATGGAATTGCCCCATAGCGACCGTTTATATAGTCTTTCTCTAGGCTACGATCATTGCGGATTTTGGTACCATTCACATCCTTAAATTCAACCAAAGAATATAGATCGGTTGCTGCTGTCTTATTCTTTTCAGTAAACCAAATCTGATCTCTTCTAAAAGTTTTCGTATTTAGCAGATTTGTATCGTGCGTGGCAAAAATAAGTTGCGCTCCTTTTTTATTTACCTCAGGGTTATTGAATAGATTAATGATTTGTCTTGTCAAAAGCGGATGTAATTTAGCATCCAACTCATCGACCAACAAGATTGTACCACCCAACAACGTACTGAAAATAGGTCCGGACATTTCGATTATTTTCTTTGTTCCCTCAGATTCCATTTCATCTTTGTTGAATGATTGAAGTTTGCTTACCTCTCCTTTCTCATTATAAATCTGATGGACGGTCTTAATAGACAACATTTTTTCTCCTGAAAATTTCTTTTTCAATTGTTCTTTCAGTTTGTCCGACAGAATATCACTAGGCAACATCTCATCCCTAAAATCTATCTCGCTGATAGTAATATCTTCAAAGCCCAATTCTAACTGATGAAAAAAAGAAAGCGCATTATCACAACCTTCCAAATGTTCGTGTAACATGCGAATGGAAAGTCCTTCGTATCCATCACTCTTCAGACCTGAAACATAGTTACAATATCGGAACCATTCGATAATCTGCCCTGATTTTGTACCTTTGAGTTGTGCCACCAATGAAAGAAATAATCGGTTATCAAGAGTATCTTCTTCTCTTCCCTTTCCTTCCTTAAAGCGTGTCTCCGATACCTCAATTCCATCTTCAACACGAAGGAAAAGGTTGTATTCCCGTTCACCCGGCAGTTTTTCATATAGCCATTCCGAGATAATTCTTGTTGAAACGAAAGTATATCCGTAACGATATTTGGTAGTATCAATTAAGAATTCCATTTCAAAAGAAATAGGTTGCTCGTCTTTACTTTCTATCAAGAGAAATGGATCAAAATCCAACTTGTCACCCGGATTGAGTTTTACTGAATCAAGTAAAACCTGTTTCATCGTTGCGATTGCCCGTAACAAATTACTTTTTCCACTTGAATTGGCTCCATAAATGACGGCAGAAGGCAACAATTTGTATTTGCCTTTAGTGATAACTGATTCTTTGAGTTCCTTAATGGCCGTAGCTTCCATACTCAAAGTGCATTTCTCCTTAAAAGAACGATAGTTCCCTACGGTAAAGTTAATCAGCATAGTTTCAATTGTTATTTATTTGTTTATTTATAAACGCCCGACAAAGATAGAAAAAATATATATATGGTGCTAAATAAATGAGAAAAATTCTCATTTATAATCGATAAAGATGTTATTTTATGCTTTTTAGCCCCTAAATTACTAGAATAAGAGTACTCTGCTTTACAATTATAGCCACCCTCTTTTATCATTTATAGAGGAAAAAATCAAATTCCAAAAGTGATATTTCTGTTACTCCCTTTGTTCCTACAATAAAGATAACTATCTTTGCAATGTATAAAATTGTGATCTTATAATATATAAACAAAAAGTATGTCTAGAAATATAATAATAATATGTATCTTATTTGCATTAACCTCTTGCTCTAATTTACCAGACTATAGTGTCCTATCAGAAGACTCCGATAGTATTTTTAATAATAAGGCTAGAATCGAAATCTTATTGACTAAAAAAGAGCCGAAATTAGAATTAGAAAAAATTGCGAGATTCTATGTAGAAAAATACAACGATAAAAAGCATGTTTTTCTTACATTTTATTTATCTAAAGATGCTAGAGAAGTATATGCGTATACGAATTCAGAAAATGAAATTCTTAATAAGATAGTGATAGCTCAGCCTATATATGGAGATATAGGCTGGTTCACAGCTAAACTTAAACAAATGAAGGACTATAAAATAGTCGGGAAATATATGGATACTCTGCTTGTGCCAATAGCTAGTGCTGTTCTAGAGAAAGAAGGAAAATATATTTTTGTGAATGGATATTTAACTGAAAGGAAAATAAGTGTAAGGGAAGAATATGATGTTAAAATTCTGGACAACGATATGATATCGATTAAACTTAAAAATTCAGAGCAGGGAGAATCCTATCTTGTAATTAAGGATACGATGCATTTAATTAGCGGGATAGATGGCCGATTCGTGATGAAATTCCCGAGATTCGAATAACAGAATTATTCTCATTCTTTTTCATCATGATCCTCCCACAGTAGCGGGATATTCTTCTCATACTCTATAACGGCATTTTCTTTCAAATCATTTATCCTGTTCTGCAGAAGTTCTTTTTGCTTTTTATCTGTTACGCTGTCGATACTCTTGTACAACTTACTGATCATCTCATTGTAAAAATTGAAAGTATGATCGTATTGGGATTGTGAGGAGCGCATCATTTGTGTATACTCTTTGACTGCCGTTTCTTTTTGAGTATTGTCTATTTTTGCAGCGGAGCTTTTATAGATACTTTTATAGATTCCGGCATTCTTTTCCCGGCTTTCCACTTGTTCTTTATACTCATAAAACTTTTCATTAACAGCTCTATTTATGATAGTTTCATCCTCTGTCCTAAACAAAACATTTAAGAGAGGAACATTTCTAGTTGTAAATTCCTCGTCTCCCTTTGCCGCATTTATTCCATTGATTATCGTATTGGATATCTGAGAAACGATCTTAAAGGGTCCACCAGCATAGCCTTCGACGACGTGCTCCATTTTGGCGGGATTCCAGTCGAGAAGACCGATGCTGTTCTTCGTAGCGTTTAGCTCATCATCGTTCCCGAGTGAATTACTCCATTCGGAAAGGAATTTGAATAACCCACCCGTTCCTTTTGGTGCTTTGGTATATTCAGGATTATTTTCATTGTAATAGCTGTCGTTGCTGATTCTTCCTCCATAGAAGTTCTCATTATAGAGGTAGGCTTCTCCCAAAGGTTTTATTACAGAGGGTAACCACCATCCTCTTCCTCCTTCCATCGGGTCGACTGGTAAGATTGCAGAGAATTGTTTAACAAGATCGGCACCTAAATTGAGATGTTTCCTATTCCCTTTTGCATATTCGTTCATGATTCGCCCCATGCCGTAGATTAATCTAAGATCTATTGGTAAAGGTATCATTATGAATCCGCCAAAAGGAGTGAACAAGACAATGTTGTTATTGGCTATGGAGTCCGGCAAATTGTCGTAATACCTCTTATCATCATCGTCTCCAAAGAGCATAAGCATTAGGCTGTTAAGCATTGGGATAACTGCAAAACCCATGGTAAAGTTAGCTAAGGTTATTGCTGTCATCTTTATCGGATGGTTCTTATACAGCTTCGAAGTATTGTAAAGCCCCTGTATGCCGGCATTGAAAAAGACGTAAGAACCTCTGACTAAGGCAAAGGTCTGCCCCCAGAAACCTTCTCCGCCAAGACCTGTACGATTGAAATTTACGGTAATCTCTTTAGCATCCATTACGGAACGACTTACACTTCTACCTTGACTGATACTGGTCTGATATGTATTAAAACGAGAGACAAGCTCCGCAATGCGGTTGTAGTCGTTTGTGAATTTCATTACTGCGGATGCTGCGTCAGCGGGGGTTAGATTTTTTCCGTTTACTTCATCGATCATTTTTTTATACTTGTTCTTCCAATCTTCTACCGAGGTATTTATGCTAAATCCCGTTTCACCTCCATTCTCTAGAAATTTGTTCAGTGCTTCAAATTCCGGGCTATCTTTATCAGTCTTTCCTGCGAAGTATTTCCGAAGCATTAAAGCTGATCTGGCATAGTTTCTTCGATAAGAATTTAGATAGTTCAAATCCTCTTTAGCTATGATGGCCGTGAGCGCAAAGATATTATCGCGAGAGAAATTTGAAAGGATGAAATTCGGATTCCTTGTGGTATAGCTAGATGACATCCATCTTGATAATCTTGTTCCGGCTTTCCAATTGAACTTTTCTACGTTTTTCTGAGCAGTGCCATTGATTAGTTGCGCTACAATAGGATCGCCATTGACGAAAACGCTATGCTTTATACCGTTGACATAAGCATATACGACATGTTCCTGAGCGTGACGTCTTTGTTCGAAGGGTACTTGCAAGTCTACTTTGCTCAGCTGTTTTTTGGCCTTTCCCTCGGCCTCCAATGCTTCCATCGTTTCGTTGAATGTTCTGAATGCTTCATTGATTTCAGTTTCTTCCATGCCGGGAGTGATGGTAGGATATTTTTCCTCCCATTCACCAAGTCCATTTTCAACATACCAAACAGACGCTGTTCGGAGAAGTTTGCCCGGATGGTTCTGCGAAAGATACAGCAAAGCCTTTCCTACCCTATTTTTCTCTGAAATCTCAATTGCCGAAGTGATGACATTTGACATAGTGGCAATAACATCGTCAGGCAAGGATGCTCTGCCATTCGCACCTTTTAGCGGATCGTTAAACAAACTTGTTGCTGAGGTGGTGTATTTGTGAAGATCTTCGGCCATGGTCTGATCCCATCCCCGAAGAGGAACATAGTTGTTGTACATAGAAATGATTTCGTCATACTTCTCCTTCGAAAGTATTCCGGAACGGTACTCGAGCCTCACAGAAGTTTGGTTGAGTGCGTTGGTAGTTTCCCATAATTTCTCAATCAAGTTAGGATCCTGTTCAGCAATCTGTTCTTCTACGATGTTAGCATACTGCCTGCAGAAAGAATCGAAGTCGCCCGATGCGTAATGCGACATCAAGTCATTGTATTGTTCTTCACTGAATCCTTTTTTAGATAGGAACTCATCTTTGTTGAAGTCCGGCTTCTGTGTTTCCTCTGCTATCTTCTTCATTAAAGCCGATGCTCCGGCAAAGTCTTTTCCCTCCACATTTAAGTTCCCCTCGCTCATCTTCTCTTCCCTCATGTGGTCGTTTCTCTCCGGCATGTGTTTGGCCATCATGTAATGATTTACCTCCTCTGGGGTAAGTCCACAGTCAACCATTTGAGATACTGCATTTATAAATGGTTTGTAATAGATGCGCTCAATATTATCGGCTATGCCACGAGTTTTTGAGGAACGAAGCATCTCTGCCTGATAGACATTCTCGAAGTCCTCGATGCCTTTTCCTGTTTGTTTCTCCAGCTCTTGTTGCAAGATCTTTACCGGATGTAATCTATCCACTACAATCGTAAACAACTTATTTAGCGACTGGGCTGTTCGTTTACTGTATGTATCAAGTAATGCAGTCTTTACCTTTTCGGATTTTCCGAACAAGCGTTTTCTTACACTTTCATCTTTCAAAGAAGCTACAGCTTTCAGCTCGTTACCAGCATTCTTGGATTCCGCTGCGCGATAGAAAAGATACCTCAGATTCGTGTCGTTCATCTTGAAAGGTCGTCCCATAATCTTGCTCATGTGATAGTTGAACGCTCCCCGTATTTTCTGCCACGTAGACAGCTCTTTATGATACTTCTCATCCTCTGCATACCTGGCAAGAAGTTCCTCTATCTTTTCTGTGTCGGGAATCCCGTCCGTCTGCATCTGCGACTGTATTTCGTGGGGTAATGCTGTATATACAGAGCCAAGAAAAGCGTGGAATCTTATGCCCAATAAGGAACGCAATCCTTTGTGACCTACAGCTTCATGCATTACGGTAGCTATGGCATCTGCTGCATTCTCTGCATTGTCTGCTACCAGATAGACACGGCCGGTAAGTGGATCGTACCATCCTTTGGATTGGCGTTTATCACTTTCATCTTTCCCCGTTATTTCATCGGAAGAAACAATGCGTACCTCTACGCCTAATTTTTGGGCTGATTCTTTAGCTGCATCGATGACTTCTTTCTGTTTGACGGGCTGTGCGTTTTTACTTATTACTTTTTGTGAGATTGGTTCGTGTCTTTGAATGGATGATTCAGAAAGTTTAACACTATTAGCGCTTGGGTTTTCAAAGTTTTCTATTATCTTTGCAGTATCAGAAAGGTATTGATTAGATATTTCCTGTGATTCATTGGGATTCACTGAGGAGATCCAATCAATACCTTTCTTCTTGTCTACCCATCTTAATGTCCCGTTGTTAAGTATAGGAAGGATTATATTTTCGATTCTTCTCCCATGTACAGATCGAACATCATTTACTTCAAGTAATTGTTTCCCATCTTTAATTATTTTGTTCATCTCGATGGCAACACATACATTTCTGCTATTTCGATCTTTCATCTCTGTTAAAATGCCAATAGTTTTAGCATTCCTTTGAAATACAAATATGGGCGAAGAAATCATAGATGGCATATCTTTCAAATCAGACAAATCTACATCATGTTTTTTTTCGCTTCCTTTCCTTACCGTACTTTGGTGCATGATGATAGGAAGTTCCGGAAGAAATGAAAGCATTGTTCCCCGTGGCGTTCCAAGATGAAACATCTCATTGGATCTCATTTCTCCTGTCTTAAATCTTTTCAAATCTTCGTTGAATCGTGTGTTGATTCGGCCTAATTCTTTATCTGCATCGACAACGTCTTCATCTTTGACGGCCTGATGTCTTTGAATGGATGATTCAGAAAGTTTAACACTATCTGTGCTTGCGTTTTCAACGTTTTCTGCTATTTTTGTAGCAGAATTTAAATTCTTAATTGGAGTTGCCACGTCAGCGGAATTGGACTGCTGTTGAGTAATTCTATCAAGCTCTTGATTGTTTGAGGCTTCCGCTATTGGTGCGGAGAGGTGCAAAGAATTAAGAGTTTCCTTTTTATCTACAGATGTCGAGTAATCTTTATTAAGCTGCTCACTTATCTCTTTAGGAGTCTGTTCTTGTTTTGCTTTGTCTATGATAGATTGCTCTTCCGGAACAGTAGAATTTGCTGAGTTATATGAAGCACCCTTTTCCATAATACCCTCAGAAGAAGCACTCACGGTGTTTAATCCATCCACTTTTATTGCATCCAATATTGTGGATTTAGAAGAAGTTAACTGATCAGTCTGTTTGGAGAGTTCCTCTAAAGAGCGATGATCGAGTTTAAAATCGCCATACGGAATAGCTCTCATTCCTCCAAAGCGAATAATATTCGTTGCAATGTCTTCGGCAAGTTCTTTTTTGTTATCCTCTATTGAAGTATACGGTGTGTGTATGTTTCCTACAATGCCGTTCGATTGATCTAAAATCAAATAGCTGATCTTCTGCCTCTCTCCTAGTCGATGTGATGATATAAATCCTGCGACATCTGAACTGTCTTTTATCTTCTTTGTTGTTTCAGGCTTATAATCTTTACTAAAGACAAGCGTATCGAAAGAATATACTTTTACCGGTAAAGCATTTTCTTGATTTCTTTCTATATCAGCAGCATGATCTGTCCCAAATTCTCCAAAAGAGCAGAACTTACCGGATGTTGTGTTAATGATAATTCCATCGGCTACCAAACCTTTTTGAGGGAACATTTTTCTTATTGATATTAAAGCTCTTTGATCTTGGTTTGAAGCGATTAAATGTCCTGATGGATGATTGTGCACAAAGACCATTTTATCGGGTTTAATAGACTCGTAAGCAGCTTTAATAGCTTGTGCATTAAATGCTGTGCTAGTAAAATCGCCCATTCCTAAATGGATAACAATGGGCTTCCCTTTCTTTATAAGTACGATAAAAGAATTTTCGATGGCAGCATTTTCTAATTGCTTGAATATATAAGCAACATCCTCAGGACTATTAATCTTTTCTTTTGCCGTAAAGGAGAATGATCCTGATTCAGTGAATACTCTTTCCACATGACAAAACTGCCCATCTTTATTTTCTCCTAATTTCTTCTTTTTCCAACGAGAAAATCGTATGGGTTCACCACTCTTTTGTACATAGGTTTCAGATGCGGAAGGTTTTTCCGGTTGTACTTCGGTTTTTTCCGAAGCTATATTTACATATTCGGCAAAAGGTTTCCTCTGTTGCTTTCTGTTGGACATCCAATCATCAAAAGCTTCTTTTGAAACTCCCGTAATGTTTCCAAATCCTTTCCATCCCGATGAGTAGTTCGATAGATATGCTTTTTTAGCTTCTTCCTCAGAATTAAATCCAAGCATGACCTTACTCTCATCAAAAGAGCCATCGGGTTTTACCTGATCGATAACATAAACAGGACCGTCATAGTTTCCTCCGGAAGAAT
>Ga0302170_10000272_pt1 | contig 20585 bp, 17 predicted proteins | sample I_Fen_N2_1_FD_193492 | JGI IMG/M metagenome (GOLD analysis project Ga0302170, IMG submission 193492) | Peat permafrost microbial communities from Stordalen Mire near Abisko, Sweden - I_Fen_N2_1 | ecosystem: Environmental > Terrestrial > Soil > Wetlands > Permafrost | place: Sweden: Abisko...
GATACTATGTGAAGCAATCCCGTAAATTCAATTCATTGATTGAATCAAATCCTGAATATACAAATCTGATTAAGGATATTACAAAAGGATTAGAAAGTTATTTAGTCAATACTAATTTCATGTATTCTTTACTTCATCCAGATTCAATATTGTATTCATTTATTGATAAATACTCTTATTCTGAATTGATTATTCAAATGCAGGAATATATGATTGATAAAGGAATTGCAATTAGTCTGGATTCTTATTTGACCAGTGGATATTTTAAAGATAAAGATATTGTAAGAAAATACGTGACAGAAGAATTGTTTTCTGTTAGATTATATAGTGAGACTGATATACCAAATAACATTATGCTTGTGCATTATGCATTTTTCGACGAATGGGATATAATGAGAATCTATAATTTAAAACAATTGACTGATTCATTTATTGACGATTTTACAATTGGTGAAGGGTATCGTGTGTTTAGAGTTTAGAATTGATGATTTGTATTGACTCCTTTTATCCTATCTGGGATAGAGGTTGTTTATTCTCGTTTTAAGGAGTTGTATTTATAAAAACATTAGAATGTATTTCTAAGAATTCCGACTCCTTGAAACGAGGATTTAATTGGTCTGTTACTTAATAGTTCTTGCTATATTATTCTTTAATTTATATATTTTCTCAGCTCTTAAGTCAAGTGGTAATTCATTTTTAAATCTCTTTATTAAAATTTGAATTGAATCATAATTAGGACTCGAATAATCCAATAAAGTGTCACATAAAAATATGTACTTTGACTTTAATAAAAAATTTAATTTATATCCATATTGGATAAACTTAAAAATGAAGTCAATTTTCTGGTTCTTCATAATATCGGTTACAAAAGTTTCATTTGCAATGTCCATATTAGGATTATATCCTGCATTTCTAATCATCTCTATAATTTGATAATTTTCATTTACAATCGATTGTCTGAAAAAATCTCCAAAAAAGTCCCTAAAGTATTTAAGTTCTGTTCTGAAAAATATAATATCACTTCCAGATGCGGATTCGGTCTTACAAATTTGCATTAATCGAATATGTTTTTCTGGTGACCTGTGTGCATTTATCAAAGTATTATTGTCAATAGTATAGGAAATTGAATCAATATCAATATCTTCTTCCGGTAGATTAAATTCATTGCATTTATTATTCGTTATCCATGATAGGTAACTACTATTCTCCCTACAAAAGGTTACTTCACCCTGGTTATTAAATTTAAGTTTATTGTATTTTTTAATTTCATTCTTTATTGTCTTGATGTTATCCATGTTTTTAAACGATCTTGAATATGAATAAGTGCGAGTAATTTCATTTGCAATATGTTCTATAGTAACAACAGCATTATCTAATTTCATTCGATTCAGAATTATCTTCAAAGTATCTTCATAAGTATAATTGTTTGCTAAGTTGAATATTATAGATAATTGAGAAAACAATGAACGCATATAATTCGGGTCTATTAAATAATCTTCAAAGTGTTTCTTAATATCAGTTATAAGCTTTTTATATTCAGGTTTTATTTTACAGATATTTTCAAATCTACCACTCCTTTTTACAAAATAGCAGTTTAAATATTTCATTTGAGTTTCATAATACTTATCAGTGATCTCGATTACCGAATGTATAAATCTGATATCTATAAAGTCGATTAAACAATATCTAAGTTTATACATTTCTTTTAAAGAGATATTTGATTTGTAGTAGAGTGAATGTAATAACTTCCTGTAATTTATTAAATTGATATAGCTATAATTTGAGTTATCAAAAAATTCATCTGATATTAATTCATTATAACTCCAATAGGATTGAAGATCTGATTGTTCTATATAATCGTAATCTTCATTACAATCTGGGGGTATGTGAATGCTGGAGAAGTAAAGAAAAAAATCGGTATAAGAAATTGTATTTTGAATATTGTATTCCATTTTTATTTAATAGTATTTTGTCTTCAATTAAGAAGTATACCTATTATATACCAAGTAAATTCAAAAGTTTATTTTCAACTGGAAAAAATTATTCTTCCTCCTGGGTAACATTTGCATAAAAACTTGAAACCTATCTGTTGTCAATTTCAATAAATACATCCCAAGGAATGTCACTTTCAAAACAATAATTATTTGAAGATTTTGGGTCTATATAGAATCTGTCAATTCTATAATTCCCAAACTCAAGAGCGAGTTCCTGTAGCACTTCCAGAAAATCAAATAAATGTTTATTCTTGGGACCTTTAACTACAAATAGTACAATATTGTCCTTTATGGATTTCCGTACTGTGATTCGATTTTCTTTTTTCATATTATTACTATATATTATACGGTATAAAATCACCGTCTTTCTCTCTGAAACTAGTGCAATCACCATTGATTTCTATAAATTTACTAAATGGTAAATTCGTGATGAATTCGTAGTCGTTGGATTCATCACCTTCAAATTCTGCAATATAATCTATAATATATTCTTCTCCGAATAAATCCAGGTAACGACTTGTCATACTTAGAGCAAAGAACAAATCCATTGATTCCAATTTTTCAATAGATACGATTAAAATTCCTTCATATTCATAGGTTCTCCATTTTTCCATTATTCTTGTTCATTATTTTTTTCAAGGTATTCTGCAAGAGCTTCCTGATATTGTGTAAGGTCTTTTGAGCAATCAATTACGTAGACTTTGCTACCCATCTCCAAATAACCTTTTACAATGGATTCTTCCTTATTAAATAAGTCCTGTATTGAAATCCCTAAATATTCAGATATTTTATTTAGTACAACAATTGTGTTGTTAGATTCACTAACATAATTATAGAGGTTAGTTCTTCCGATTTCAATCCCATCTGACAGATCCGAAAATGTCATTTGACGTTCGGATAGTAATTCATTTATTCTAAATAGTTCCATATGATAATCTTTTTTATTGTATATATTAAATATGGAATGTCAGAAACTGACACTTTTGAAGAAATAATTCAGTCACAAATTGTGAGTTATTAATGTCACTTTTTGTCCCACAGAATACTAGTGTAAGCTAGAAATATCTAAATAACAGTGATTTACACCATTGAAACAGAAAAATATTTGTATAATTCTCACTGAGATAGTACCTTCGATGCATGAACAAAATAACAAACATTTTCAAGTCTCTAAAACGGGTATACAGTAAAAAAAACGAACAGGTTGATTATGGTATAAAATACAATCATTCCAAGGTGTCAAAATTTATGCACTTAACCAACTTCGATTATTACTACAATTTATTAAGTTCGGTATTACTTACATCAGGAAAAACCATTTTATATTTAGCTTCAGGGACCGAAGAACTTGAACGATATAAAAACCTGGAAGGTTATTCAAATATTATATTAGTCGACTACGAATTTGTAGAAGATATCACTGTTGTCAATTACGGTGATAATAAACGAATCATTCAACTTAACCTTGATGCTTATATTGCTATTCAAGTATTATTGAAAGTTAATCATACAGTTAATACTATTGTTGTATTAAATGAGGGGATAAATATGGGGGGAGGTAATGTTACTCTTGCTGAGACAGCTCTTTCAATGCTATTCCCAATTATGTCACAGGAATCATTATTCATCGGTTCCCGTATTTATTACAAAAAGTCTCAGGTATACAAACCAGCGAAAAAAGGTAATTGGGTAAACTTACCCTTCGAACAAAGGAAAGTTCTAAAACCGGTTGACAAACTTAACTATGATTCGGATGACGAATTGTATATCAATCCTGACTTCTTCACTACTTACAATTTTTGCAAAGGTATTGGGGAAGTAATTTTACTGAAAAAGAAAATTACAACTATCCATACTTTTAGACGTGGTCGTATTAATGTACATGTATTACACTCATCTATGTATAACCACATGGATAAATTTGATCTGGGTTTGACTCTATTTGAAAATGGATTCCAAGAGGAAGTTATTCGGACTGGTATTAATAATGTATTGAACTGGAAAGGAACTTACAATTGTAGCAAAAGAGTTAATCGTGATACAACGATTGACAAACAGTACAACCTTAATAATTTGGACGAACTGAATCAACTATGTGTTGACTATAATATAAAAAGTCTTGGGTTAATTCCGAATGGTTCAGATTACTTACAACTCGTGGATAATTTGAATGCAATGCAAAATAGTATCGAAAACATATACTTTTTTCATTTGAATCATGGAGACTTTAAATCCTTATATGCTATTGAATAGTATACCATATATATAGTGCACCATTTTTATTGAATAAACCTATCGATACAATACAACATATGAACGATTTCAAACTAAGCGATTTCAAAACTCCTGAAAATATTCACCGACGAGTTTGGACTAAGAGTAAAAATTATTCTCGGTCAATTTTGTACCCTATTTCAGAGACGGGTAGTTATGTGCTCCAGAGTGGACATGTTACTCTTGAGGAAGGAGAAATTCCAATCTATGAAAGTTATTCAGACAAATGCTATCTGTTAGTGACTACTTTATTTGTCCATTCAATTATTTTTTTACTAAATAAAAATCCAAGGATACAGAAATACGACAGATATAAAATAAGGGTTGAAGATATATTGTACAATAGGTCCATTTATGAAATAATAGAAGAACGTCATAATAGGTTCCACTACCAGGAGTGCGTACTAAAGCATATTGATACTGTAAATGCTGATAGAATACCTGTTTATGTTTTAACCGGGGTAGATGAGAATATTTTTTTCGAGGTATTGACACAGTTAGTCTGGTTATGTAATAAGCAGAGGAACAAGGATATTAATCAACAAATATAAATGCAGGAACAAACAGTTAATCACAAACAGACAGTAAGGAATCTGGAAATCATTTTCGATAATTCAAAAAAATCAAAATTGGATTATTCGGATAAGACCGTTTATAATGCAATTCAAAGTACGTCGAAGCTTCTTGGAATAAGTCATATTCAGAGTTGTTTGTTTGCAATTATATTTATGTTCAATATTGATGACAACGAAATTAGTAGTGAGAGATTGATTAATTTTTTAGATTTAAAAATCACTGATTACTTTGATATCAAGGGTGACATCGAGATGTTGGTTTCAAAGAATCTAATTAAATACAAACGTGAGAACGGTGGAAAGAACTTGTATAATAGTTCCTTTAATGTAAACCAAAAAGTTATAGATGCGATATTTAATAATGGTTCTATCGATGACGCACTTGCTCAACCCGAACTGGATTTTATTCAGTTTTGCTCACATGTTAAAAGAAGAGTTCAAAATAACTCATATAAAAATAAATCAGTTTTTGAATTATGCGAACAAATCACAGAACTCGAAAATAAGAATATCAATCTCTCTTCTATTCAATACCTCATAGAAAACAAAATAGAGATTGAAGAAAGGATAGTATTATATTCCTTGATAGATAGCTTAACAGACAATGAACATCAAATCAATCTGATGTCATTACTTAAAGAGATTTTTGGAGCTGTAGATTCTATTTCAATTGCAGGTTCAATCATAGCAGGTAACCAAGATATAGAACAAAAGAAACTTGTTGAAATAGAGTCAAAAGGTTTCGTTGAAGATGCTACTATATCATTGACCAATAAAGCAAAAGACTTGCTGTTGGGTAATTCTGCAAATTTATATAAGGTAAAAGTTGATACAAAACACCAACTAATCAGGTGTGAGAGCATTCAAGAGAAGCAACTTTTCTTCAACGAAAAATTAAAGAACGAACTTGATTTTTTCAAAGCAAGTATTCAAAATGATAATCTTGTTAAGCTCAAGACTAAATTGTCGGAGTCCAAAATCAAGAAATCAATTGTAACGATATTTGAAGGAATTCCTGGATCAGGAAAAACTGAGTCGTGCTATCAAATAGCTAAAGAGTTGAGATATGATTTATTTGTGTTAGATTTTACTCAGATGAAAAGTACATATTACTCAGAATCACAAACGCTTGTAAAAAAATCATTTACTGAATTCCGTGAAATATGCAGGGTGAATGAACGTCCTGTTATAATGGTAATCAATGAATGTGACGGTTTATTACACCAAAGAATTAGTACTGGTGACGGTCAATCAAGTGACCACACTGAGAATGAGATTCAGACCATATTATTGGAGGAGTTTGAGAAGTCAGACGACATTATTATATTAACTACCAATTTGATAAACAGTATCGATGTCGCGTTTTATAGGAGATTTCTTTTTAAAATCAGATTCGACAACCCAGATAAAGAAGTTCTCAAACAGATATATAAAAGTAAATTATCTTGGTTAGAGGAAGAAGAACTTGAAAGATTATCAGCAGTTGAATTGTCAGGTGGGGAAGTGGATAACGTTGTAACTAAAGTTCTGATCAATGAAGTCATAAATTCAAAGAAATCTACGATATATGACATATTAGAATTTTGCAAACAGGAAAAAGTTGATAAGAAGAAAACTACCAAATTGGGATTTAATTGATTTTAAACTAAACACTATAAAATATGAATAACGATACACTGGAGATTACTCAGGAAGATAAGGAAATGAGTGATATTATTCTTAAAATATTGAAATTTCAAAATTTTGTTTTATTAATGAGTTGGGGATTTACTTCTGCAGTGGTAATTAAACAGGGACTCCGATTTGAAACAAACGGGTTTATCCATAAGGGAATTGTAGAAATCTACTACGACCAAGGGGAGGACTTGTTTGATATCAGATTATTGAATAAGGATAATCAAATAATTAAATTGATTAGTCATGTTTATGTTGACGAATTAGTTGAAATACTTGATCTAAATATCGAAAAGGTGGATAACTATAATGAAAGAGTAAATCAGGAATACAATTTATCAAATGAAGAATAAAACAATTAATATGAATGCGATTGAATTTTTAAAGAATTACCCTGTGCTTATAGAAGAGATTGAGAAGGTAATTAAACCCGAACTATTACCCTTTATCCAAGAATTAAAGGATACTGATCCTCACACACTATTAACTCCTGATGCATGGTTTGTAAGTCAAAATCAAGCGAGAGGATTTGTTTTAAAATTGTTTCTTGATAAATGTAACCGGGGTTAATAGAATAAGAACTGGAGAAATAACAACTCCAGTTTTATTTTGCGAGTAGAGTCACAAAAATAGATTACAACCTTGCTTGTGATTTTTTCTGAAAGGAAATTTGTGTGATATATAAACTAACCGACACAAATAATCACAATATTAGAAACAACAGTAACCCAACCTATAATTATGAATAAAATGAAGATACTTTACACCCGTGTTTCAACTTCAGATCAGAAAACCGATCGTCAGCGAATAAATGAGAAAGATTTCAATCTTGTCATCGAAGACCATTGTTCAGGTGCAATTCAATTTTTCGAAAGACAAGGAGGTAAAGAAATTTTGGGTTATATCGAAAAAGGAATTTTAGCACAATTGTCGGTTTGGACAATTGATAGATTGGGAAGAAACCTTCGTGACATTATTAACACGATTCATTTTTTTTCGGAAAGGAAAATACCTATTATTTTCTTGAATCAAGGATTGAGGACCATTGATGAGAATGGTAAAAATAATCCTATTGCTAATCTGATGATATCAATCTTAGCAACTGTAAGCGAAATGGAGCGTAGTCAGATCCGAGAACGTCAATTGGAAGGGGTGAGACTTGCTAAAGCACGGGGTGTTTACAAAGGAAGACTTCAAGGTACAACAGAAGACGTATATGCATTTTTATCAAAACCGAAAAACCGAAAAGCTCTGGAGTATTTGAAAAAGGGGTATAAAATGAACGAAGCTGCTATACTTGCAGGTGTTCATATTAATACGATGACTAAAATAAAGAAAAACGCTTTTACAGATAATAAATAAAAGTTTTCATTACTTAATAAAATTGTGCAAAAATGATAATTTTAGAGCAATGACACCAGAGTTGACACTACTATAATTATAGCCATTGGAGACAGCAATCTTATAAACAAAGTACAAGCTAAAATTAGGGAAGATAATAGGTCGGATGGGTTGAGAACCTAATCCAGTTTATCCCTTTTTATCAATACGTTGTACTACTTATAAACTATTTGTTACGATTTAGTCCAAAATTGGAGTCTTATTTATTGAATGCCTTTGACTTCGTTTTGTTCTGTAATTATTCTGGTTTAAATTATAATAAAAATCCGAACCTACAATTATCTTGCTTTCAGAATAGGTTTCTGGAAGCTTTAATATTGAATTATAAGTATCTAAATATAAGTAACTTAATGGCTAAATCAACCGACTTCTATTTTTTGTCGGTTGATATTGATTGTTCATATATAATGTATTATTATTATTTTTAGCAAAAGAAAAAATGTCTAACTTTAAGATTATCAAACATTCTTCCGTACCTTAAAAACTAATTGAGTGTATAGTGAACTTGAATCTTATTTTATATTTACCCAGTCCATCACATTAGATGGTGCCCGCTTATAAAATAACTCATTAGCCATAAATTCCATAAAGGGTTTTGTATGTTTGTAGTAGGTATAGTAACCTTCACATAAATAATTCAATCCCGGTTCATCGGTTGATGTTTTGATGATCCTGTTTTTTGGACATTCGCCATTGCAAACTTTTAAAAATTCACATTGACGGCATTGGGTTGGAAGTAAATCACACTTATCTGCCCCAAAACGACGTTGTTTTTCAGAGAAAACCATTTCGTATATTGTGTGAGTCTTAATGTTCCCAATTTTATATTCAGGAAAAACATAGTGATCACAAGCATACACATCACCATTGAACTCCATCACAGTTGCATGTCCACAGGTTTCACCAAAAATACAGACACTCGGCATTACATCAACTGTACCTGCTAATGTGGCATCAAATAATTGAACGAAATATTTTCCAACATCTTTTTTTACCCATTCATCAAATATCGATATATAAAATTGGCCGAATTTCTTAGCATCAACTGTCCATGGTGCCAAAATAGCATCATTTCTTCCTTCTGGTGGAAGCAAATTTAAACCATCGGGGCGTGTTTTGGAAATTTGTTCAACGATGGGAGAAAATTGCATATACTGACTACCTATCTCTTTGAAAAAGCTGTAAATTTCCAACGGATAATCTACATTGTAGTCATTAATAACCGAGAGTGTATTGAAATCAACCTGATGTTTCTGTAATAATTCAACTCCTCGCATTACTTGTCGAAAAGTTGCATTTCCACCTTTATTCTTCCGATATATATCGTGGCAGTGTTCAGGTCCATCTATAGAAATCCCTATCAGAAAATTATTGTCTTTAAAAAACTTACACCACTCATCATTAAGTAAAGTCCCATTGGTTTGCAATACGTTATCTATTTTTCTACCACGTCCGTATTTCTTTTGAAGTACAACTGCTTTACGGTAAAAAGAAATGTTCCTCAACAAGGTTTCACCACCATGCCAGATAAATAACACTTCCGGTACTGGTTGAGCCTGAATATAACTTTCTATATATTTTTCGAGCGTTTCGTCGCTCATCTGAAGATTTTTCCGGTTTTCATATAGTTTTTCCTTCTCCAAATAATAGCAATAGGAACAGTTCAAATTACAACTTGAACCAATTGGTTTTGCCATTACGTAAGTTGGCATCGAAAGGGGATTATATAGTGCTGTTTTTTTCATTTAATAAAATTATGCATTTTTAAATAGTACCAAAATCCAAGGAAAGAGGACTTGAAAATCAAATTTGAAATGAATTCATTTGTAATTGGATGTAAAAATAGAAAAATAATAAACAAATCTATAAAAACAAAGAGAAAGAATGCCTGATCTTTTTAATTATCAAACATTCTTTCAATCCTTAAAAAGCTAATATTGTTTATACCACTGTTGTGTTAAACGGATCATTATTAAAATATTCAGGTACATTATTTGATATTTCCTCTGGCCCAAGTGGTGGTGTGGATTCCAATGCCAACGATATTCCATTATCAAGTTTTATCTGCTCAATCGAAGGAGCTATATATTCACGTTTTTCTATATTTTGTGTCTTCATTGTTCGTTTTTTATGAAGTTAAGTACTAGAAAGAATTAAATGTCATATTCCAAAGTCAGACCTCTCCCTAAATCTCTCCTCACAAGGAAGCGACTTTGGCGAGTGCGAGATTGAAGATTATATGACAATAAATTTTATAGGTTACTTAGAATATATGAATGTTCGTTTAATTGATGACTACTTTACGAGTAGTAGTTTTACCATCTGCAGTTACATTCACCAGATAAACTCCCAAAGAACAAGGCTTGTTTAACACATTTACAATGTTAGTCAACAACCCATTTTCTAAATTCTGACCAACAGCATTATAAACAGAAACGCTTGCTTTTCCACTAATTTCAGTCGGAATATTTACAGTAATTTGATTGTTGGCATTTTTGAAAACAAATATTTGATTGCTGTTATCAATAGTGCTATTTAAAGCGGTTGTAATTGAACTTGTCCTAAAAATAATAGTGAAACGGCTTACTGTACTAACAGCATCAGAACTAAAAACATAAGCAGTTCCATCAGTGAGATCTTGATCTGTATTTGTTTGATTATCCTTCAGAATAATATGTGTATCGGTATCAAAATTGCTAATTTCAGTAGCTTTTATTGAGAAATTATTGATTATTCCCGGAGTGAAACCAAGCAACAATTCCTGGTTTTGAATAATATTTTTCAAGCCGTTTATTACCAATTGTTCTGTTCCTGCAATTGTGTAAATTTCAGGAATAGCACTGTTTGCATTTGATCTTTTAGGTGAATCATATACATCATATCCATTTGAAGCATTCGGATTAAAATATATAACTGCTTCATCATTGTTTGTGCCGTTAGAAACCTGTAAACGCAAGAGTTGTTGATTGATCTGATTTTTTGTTTTCATTGCAGTTGTTGCCACTGTTGTTTCACCAACTGTTGGATTGGCATGATAACGCATGGCATTATTGAATGTCAAAGTTTGAGCATCAACATTTGTCCTTAGCCAAAATGCCTGCATAGGTGGAATATAACCTGTTACTTTTCCTGTCCCGGCATTATTAGTTCCAATCCCTGAAGTAGTATTTACAGTTTCGAAATAATAAGTTGGTGTTAAACCTGCTGATTGAGTTCGAAACCAGATTGTTGGTACCAGATTAGAGTTGGCATTAATAGCATCCATGGGATTGAGAAACGAAGGATATGGATTGGCCACCAAATTATATCCTGCATTGGTTGAACCCTGCCGGGTTAGCGTTACATTTACATTTCCAGTATTCAATATTCCCGAAAATTCAATGTTATTAGTTCCTATTCCAGTATTGGAAACAGCTACATACCCTTTTCCTGGTATCAGTGATCCGGTATAGTTATTTATCCAAGTACTATTAGGTTCATCGTACCAAGAAACCGAACTGGCAGTTCCGGAAGCCGTTAAGCTACTTGCATCTCCTCCTCTTACTGGACTGGAAATATACCAGTTTCTTCCTTGTGGAAGGTATTGTTGAACTATAGCTGATATTGATTGTGGGCTAGAAGTGTTTTCGTCTACAAAAGTGGCTGTTCCTGTTGCATCACTTTGGAGCGTAATGCCATTATTGACTGTAAATGTATTGCCTGAAGTTAATGTGAGTTTTGCTCCGGGAGCGATAGTAATACTATTCACTGATGTCGGTGCATTTACTGTTAATAATCCACCATTGCTAATTGAAATATCACTAACGGGAGTTAAGGTTAAATCAGCAATATTTGTGGGTAAAGATGATACAGTAATAATATAAGCCGATGCGGATGGGCTTACTAAACTTGAAGCCGAACTTGCCGCACTATTTCCAACGCTATTACGGGCTTTTACAGTAAATGTATAAGCTGTCCCATTCACTAAGCCAGAAATAACTAACGGACTAGAAGCTCCTGTTTGAGTAAATCCACCAGGACTTGAAGTGACCGTGAAATCTATAATGGCAGAACCTCCATTGTACACTGGAGCAGTAAATGCTATTGAAACTTGAGCGTTTCCTGCAGTAGCTATAACAGCAGTCGGAATCCCTGGATTTACTGCATTCCATGAAGTCAAAGAAATGCTATTAAATATAGGATTTGAGTTTACATAGGCATTTAATTTTGAATTGGCTTCATCTGCTGGATCTGCTCCTAAATTAGCACCATTTGCATCCGTTGCAATATTATTGATTGTTATTGTAACAGGTGTTCCTGTTGCAACTGTACCATCAGACGAGCCTGTGTATGCAATAACAGGCATATCGTTTTTTGCATAATTGGCGTCGAATACAGAATATTGGGATTTTGTTGAAATTCGGTTAACTGTTGGAATTGTTGCTGAACCAGTGAATGATTTAACACTTGGATTTAGAGCAATACAGTTTTTAACCTGCATAGCTCCGCTGTTTTGTGCCAGATTTCCGGCAATGCCACCGGCATAGCATCCAAGAGTAGAAGTTGTAGAATTATTGTATCCTTCCACAGTATTCTCCGCAAGGCAATTGTAAACTTGACATACTGTTGAACTTCCACTTCCTCTTTGTCCCATAATACCTCCCACTAAGGGCGCACTGTAATTTGACAGGGCATATACAGATCCATTTACATTGCAATTCATTATATATATAATTGAACCGTTTGCATTATCTCCCAAAATTCCGCCACACGTAGTTGTACCATAATAACTAGCAGCGGTTGTCGTTGTGGAAATTACTCTTACATCTAAGTCAGTAACACAATTGATAATTGTTACAACAGCTGAGGCACTGGAGATCATCCCAACTATACCTCCCACCCGCAACCCATTAGCCTTGGTTGCAGCACCTGAATTTGTCATATAAATGATTCCGGTAATCTTACAGTCTTGTATAGTGCTGGCTAAATCTGCAATTGCAACAAGACCGCCTGCAGAAGTATAACCCGGATTAGTGGTTATACCTGCGTAAAAAGCCACATTTATTTCCAGATTTTTTATGGTTGCTCCGTTAATACCCGCAAATAACCCAGCAGAGTTACTGCTTAATGGAGTAGCTGAGGTTCCTATTTTGAGGTTGGATATTTTATGTCCTTTCCCATCAAAAACCCCCCGAAAAGGATATGTTCCCTGTCCGATTATTAAATTGTTGTTTGTTAATGTTGACATGTCAATATCGTTTGCTAGCTCACAATATGGCCAATTTGTCGTTGAAGATCCACTTACGGCAGTTCTAAAAGCAGTCCAGTCAGCAGTGTTGCTAATTTTGTAGGGATTTGCTTGTGATCCATCGCCTCCACCCATAGTTTGTGCTAATAATAAACTTGTGTTTATCACAAATGACATAAATAGAAGTAAAAATTTTGTTTTCATAATATTAAAATGGTTACTATATTTTTTTCAACATTGATTGTTCAAAAATACAGTAACCGATATAAAGAAAAGGCGACAAACTATCTAAAAAAAAAGATAAACTGTTTTATTTTGATATTTTATTTTAAGAATTTTTTATCCGTGCTCATTACACTATTCCTTAAATGATTTATTCCTTTGTAACTGGAAGACAAATTTGAATTACCACCAATATATTTTGGGAATATTGGATAAGGAAAAACTGGTCTTTCAAAACGATCTTTATTGACTTTATCATAACCGGATGCTATAAATTTATTTGGAGCAGTTCCATTCTCAACCCAGTTTATCATTGCAGTTAAAATATCATTATCTGTATCTTGTAATCTCTGTCCAAAATTAGTTAATCCAATTCCTCCACCAACGTGCCCTAAACCCGGTACTATAAAAAAACGGAAAAAGCTTTGAGTTTTTGCTAAACTATGTTGAGCATCAATTACACGTTCATAATAACTTACAGCATCCTGAAACGGTATTAATTGATCATCTGTCCCAGCGTACATTATAATTTTTCCACCCCTATTTTTTAGTTGCTCTAAATGAGGATTATTTGCATTAAGTACTGGCCCCAGTATTGAATCAATTTTAGCCATATCAAGATCAAAATCAAATTTTGTATAATCAAAATCATCTCCAAACACCCATTTAAAAATATATAAATGTGGACTAGTATCTACTAAATGATTTCCGCCAATAGGTAGAGGTGAAAAAATTTGTTTTCCGGTTTTTGGATTAACAGGACCTGTATATATTTTTTTTAAAACATCAATCTCTTCATTAGTAAAGCAACTATCTGTTACAGAATTGTCAGTACAGTGAGGAAGCATTTCAGGATTAAATTTACACATCCTTGGGTCTGTAAGAAAATCGTCATTGGGAGCTCCTCCGTCATTATCATCGCATTGTTTAAGTATTAGTTTAGAAAGCAAATCCATTTTTTGAGGAGAAATTATTTTTTCCCCAGTATTTCCAATATTTGCATTCAGATTCCAAATAAATGATGCATGTAAATGTGTCCTGTTGTTTGCCGGGGCTCCAGCAACAATTCCATCATAATCATTAGGATAAAGTTGTGATTCCATGAGTGCCTGTTGTCCTCCAGTAGAAGCTCCAAAAAAATAACTGTGTTTTGCATGTTTTTTATAATACGCCTGTAAAATAATTTTCGATATTATTGTCATTTCATGAGTTGCACGAAAACCAAAATCAGCCCAGATTTCGGGATGCCCAATAGCATGAAGTACATTTGGAGATGTGCCCATATCTGTATTCGCAGTAGCAAAACCTCGCATAACACCTGATGTTAGAAAACTATAATTAACATGTCCAGCTCCACCTCCATTTCCAGTCCCCAAAAAACGACCATTCCAATTATTTACTGGCATCCATATTTCGCACTTAATATTGGATTCAGAGGTTGGTTTTGATATAAATGACACCTTAATGAATGCTGGAAGATTTGTTATCAATTTTCCATCGGGAAGTGTAAAGTTTCCGGCCTGGATATTCTGTATTTCAGTTATTGTTACCCCCGAAAGGTTTAAAGCTTTTATCCTTTGTACATCTAAATTGTTTGTTTGGGCATTGACTCCAAAACCACATGAAATAAAGATAAATATGATTACTAAATTTAAATATTCCATTTTGTATTATTTATCATTGTTGTCCGGTAAACCGGTTATAAAATTGTTTAGCACGTAAATAAAGCGTTTGAAGCTATATCTATGCATTTTTTCAAAAGTAAGCCCCCTCCCAATCTGGAAAGAGTAAATATTGATCATTCAATTTATTTTCCTTTATCAGTTCCCTCCATGCCCTTTCTGGATCTTCAAAAAACGTATATGCATTGATGTAACTCATCAATTGATGTCTAATGATTGTAACCATATTGGAAAACGCCCAAGATTTCTTTATCTTGCTTTTGAGAATCGTTAGCAATAAGTTTGCGAGCATAACTGCCCAAATCTGTATGATAATTGCATTCTCATTATCTCCCAAAAAGTATTTAAGTGGAAAATTCTGTTTCAATTGTTTGAATAAAAGCTCAATTTGCCACCTTTTCTTGTAAATAAGGGTTATTTCCTCTGCCGTTAGATCAAAGTTGTTGGTGATAAACTCAAATAATCGTTTATTGACGCTATCCCAGTAGGCTATACGTCTTGCTTTATGCTTTTGTTGCTTGTTTTGTCCATAAGACAACTCAATTTCTTCATCTTTTAGGACACCCGAGTCTGCATCCTCAGGAATATCAAATTCTTCTCGTGCTACGTATAGTGCATTATTCTTTAGTCTGGTTACATACCATATTTCCTTAGTTGTAAAAACGTCATACTGTGCGTAATCAACATAACCTTTGTCAAAACAAAGAATAGAACCTTTTGGCAAATCAACCTCTTTTAAAAGCAGATGGTCATTTTTTGCGGCTACTGTATAACGGATAAAACACGGCATATTATCTTCTGATTTAATAATAGTGTGAGCCTTTATACCGCCTTTCTTCTTTCCATTGTCAGGATTACGTCCAACCCCCTTTAATATGTCCTTAAACAGCGTGATAGTGGTTGAATCCATTATGTATAGTCGCTTAATGTCTATTTTACTCAACTTGCTGTCCGCTAAAATATGACCATGATGATTATAGGTGTCATGATAGACTTTAGCGAATATCTCATGGGGGCGTCGTGCATTTGCCTCTGACAAGGTACTTCTCTTAACCACGTAATCCAACCCTAGATGTTGAAGTTTATGAGCATTGTAAAGTAAACCCAGTACAATGTCACGTATAGAATGATACCCTTCAAAAGCAACAAACAACATCACTACAACATGTTTGTAACTCGTAAATTTCTTTACGTACCTGTCAGCCTTCAACTCTTTGGAGAACCTCTTAATATTTGACTTGCATAGAAAACTTAATAGCTGAGTAAATATCGGCTGTCCGCTAAAATTCTTATCTTTGCCCATGATTTATTTTTATTGGTGTGGTAACCGCAAAATTAAATCATTTGGGGGAATCTCTTAGGGGAACCCCCCTTTTTTATTTTAGCTGTTTTTTTTACCGGACAACAGTGATTATTTATAGCTGTTTTTTGATTATCTCGATTTATTTTATACTTTTAAGCTCCTCAATAATAGGAATTTCTCCAATGCCCACTTTCCGATTGTTTTCTTTCATCAAAATACTAATAACAACTTCTCCTTTTTTTTGAGGCATTATTAAACTCATGTCGGCTTCTCCAAGGCTATATGAGCTTGCTAATTTCCCATCAATCCAGATTTCCTTTACACCAACTGTTTGCTTCAATATTAATTTTCCTCCGTTTTTTTGGATTGTTTCATATGGTGTTATTTTTGTTCTCCAAATAACATACTGATCTTTACCCACATTTTGAAGTGCTCCGGGTTGAACCGGATCCCAACTATTCATGTCATTGTCAGAAAGTCGATAATTGGGGTCAGGTTTCACTGAAGACTGTGGAGAAGAAAACCAGTTATTCAATGATTTTTGAGAGTTTAATGCTGGGACAAAGGGAATTATTTCCACACTTTGAACAGGGATAGTTATAGAGGTTGGTTTCAATCCAGCTGATTTAGCCGTTAATGTGACTAAGCCATTCTCTTCCTTTGATTGAATAATGACCTGTGCTAAACCATTGAATAAACTACGTTTATTCCCTTTTTCAACTTCATGAGAATTCGGATCGCCATTGCCTAATCCAATAATGTTGGCTGGACCACTAATTGTAAACTCTATCTGCATATTAGCTGTAGGAACGTGACGGCCTTTTGCATCTGTCACTTCCACGGTAAAAGGCATTGCATCTGTTCCATTTCCTGAAAGCGCAGGCTTATATGGTGTTAACTTCAGTTGGATTGGCTCTGTTGTTGTTTCTACTTTATAATTCGAAACTACTTTAGCATTTTTAAATCCAATTGCTTCCAGTTTCCCCGGCATGTAAGGTACATACCATGTATTCATTTCATATTTATCAACTTTCTGTCCCGAAATTATTTTTCCATTCAGTTTTAATATTACACTATCCGCATTACTTAGTACCATTACTTTAATCGGTTTTCCAATACTATCAACCGGCCAGTTCCAATGTGGAATCAAATTTAGAATAGGTTTATTGTCAATCCATTGAGCCTGATGTAAATAATATGCCATTTTGGGAAAACCGCATAAATCCATAGTTCCAAAGAAAGAGCTTGCGGATGGCCATGTAAATGGAGTGGGTTCTCCACGGTAATCAAAACCTGTCCATACAAAACATCCTGCTAAATATGGACGTTCAGCAACAGCTTTCCAACCAACTCGATGAGTTGATCCCCAGAGAGCTGATTCGGAATCATATTCATCAATTGTATTTTTTTGTTTATTGGTTTTATATTCCCCACGTACCTGAAAAGCGGAAACATCTTCTGAACTGGTTAACTTTAATTCAGGATGTGCCTTATGAAAACTATCATAATCATCTATATGATAATTAATTCCAACAACATCAACGGCTTCAGAAACATTAACGGGAGACGTAAATCCTCCATTCATAGCAGCAGTAACAGGTCGTGTGGTGTCCAATTGTTTGACAACATCAACCATTCGACGTACCATTTCATAACCATTTTCGGTACCTTGCATTGGTTCTTCATTGAATACTGACCAAAGAATCACTGATGGACGGTTTCTGTCGCGTCGAACCATCCATTCCAACTGGTTCATATAGTCGGGAGATGTATTAAAATTGCGATTTTCGTCCATCACCATGATTCCCAGGCTATCACAGACATCTAAGAATTCTTTAGATGGAGGATTGTGTGAGCAACGGTAGGCATTTACACCCATTTCTTTGAGCTTGCGAAGCCGAAACTCCCATAAGGCATCGGGTACTGCAACACCAACACCTGCATGATCCTGATGATTACAAACACCTTTCAATTTAATATTTTTATCATTCAGATAAAAACCTGTATTGGCATCAAAACGTAACGTCCTGAAACCACACTTAGTCTCCAGTTCATCTGTTACTATTCCATTTTCTTTTACTACAGTTTTAACAGTATAAAGTGCAGGATTTTCAACTGACCAAAGTACCGGAGATGTGACATCAAGGGAAAGATTAGCAACTGCATCTCTCAAAGGAATTACACTAACATTTTTTTCACTTTGTACAATTCGCTTGCCTGTCGCATCAAATAAAGTCACTTCAACCTCAGAGTTAGCTAAAATTTTACCGGAATTATTCAAAGTTACTTCTATTGGAAGTTCCCAATTTGTTTCTGTCTTTTTTACAGGATTTGCATATACACCATCTGTTTTTATATGCAATGGTGAACTCTTAATAAGCCAAGTATGCCTGTAAATTCCTGCACCTTCATACCACCATCCTTCCTGAGCGTTGGCATCAACACGCACTGAAATAGTATTTATATTGTCGCCATAAGTAACATAAGGTGTGATGTCAATGTACATGGAAGTATAACCGCACCAGTTACGATGAAGTAAAGTCCCATTTACCCAAATTGTGGCATTTGTTGAAATACCACCAAATTGAATTTCAATATATTTTCCATTATCATTCGAAGATAATTTAAAATTTCGGCGATACCAACCATAACCACGTTCCCTATATCCTTGCGAAATATTTGCTGTAGAATCATAAGCAGCTTCAACAGCCCAGTCATGTGGTAAATTTAAAACACGCCATGAAGAGTCGTCGTATTCAGGAGCAGCGGCACCCCAAGCTTTACCCGCTTTCGCATTGATATATGACACACTATGCCCTTTTATGACAGGGAAAGGAATATCCCCTAAATGAAAACGCCAACCTCTATCAAGAGTTAATACCTCCCTTACTGATGATGTCCTTGAATTTGCGAAAAGGAATGAATATCCCAAACTTATGAATAATATTAAAAAGATTTTTGTTTTCATTCTGATTGAATAATGAGCTATAGCTCTTTGTAACTAATACCTATTGAAATTTGATGTATGTTTAATTCTATTAAATATCGGTTCTAAATGGAGAAGCCGGTAATCCATCTTTATTGAAAAGGTTAATGTGCGGAACGTTTGACCAACCCATTCTGACTGCAATTGGATTTGTAACTTTATCGGAAGAAACAATGATTTGATTTCCTCTGATTATTGCTTTTGCAGGCACAAACTTTTTATCGGCTCCGGCAATTACAAAATCAGCAAGTTTATCTCCTCCTTTTACAATGAGGCCTTTGTTTACATAATCAAAATTCAAAATTATTGTATTTCCTGCGATTTCCATTGACGAATAGATTGGACCAGAAAAAGCAACTTTTTGTTTGTAAGCAATAGCTTCGGCTGACAATGCCAGACGTTCTCCAACCGGCTTTTTATTAGCCGGATGAATATCTGCCGAATCACCATAATCCACGATGACAGTCATAGCGGTATTCGGAGTTTTTTTCCATGATAATAATTGGGCTTCCCTGATTTCAGGGGTTAAATTTTTAAATGGAGCAACTTGTACAAACAAAAACGGTAAATCACCAATATCCCAGGATTTGCGCCAATCCGCAATCATAGCAGGAAAAAGTGTTTGATATTGTTTTGGTTTTGAAACATTATTTTCACCCTGATACCAGATAACTCCTTTGATGGAATAGGGAATAAGTGGTGCAATCATTGCATTGAACAATCCTCCGCAATCTCCACTGTATTCCGGTTTGACAGGTGTTTTTGGTCGTAACCATAGTGGCAAATATTTATTGTTAGCAATGGCTTTTAATGAATCTACTTTCCATTTATTCAATAAAGAATCTTTTTCCAGATTGAATTTTGCTACCACAGTTGGATAATCCAGAATAGATTTTTCGTAATCGGCTAAAATTGATTTAAGTTCATCATTCTCCTCTAAAGCGGTTCTGCTCGTCCATTTTTCGGCAGGAGTTCCACCCCATGCTGAAAATATTAATCCAATCGGTATATTTTTTAATTTTTGTATCAGAGCACGTGCAAAGAAAAATCCTACTGCAGAAAAACTTTTCACTGTGTTCGTGTCGCACACCATCCACTTACCATGTACATCTTCCAATTTATTCGCAGATGCTTTGAGCGGAACGGTAAACTGTCTGATTTGAGGATAATTTACGGCATCGTTTACTTCTTTTTGATAATTTACAATAGGTTTTTGTACAGGATGTGGACCAAGCATACGTGCCATA
>Ga0302170_10000274_pt1 | contig 20377 bp, 12 predicted proteins | sample I_Fen_N2_1_FD_193492 | JGI IMG/M metagenome (GOLD analysis project Ga0302170, IMG submission 193492) | Peat permafrost microbial communities from Stordalen Mire near Abisko, Sweden - I_Fen_N2_1 | ecosystem: Environmental > Terrestrial > Soil > Wetlands > Permafrost | place: Sweden: Abisko...
GGGCACCATTATCGGATAGCGAGCAAAAAGCCAAAATGTTGATTGCAACAGATTATGCCCGAAAAATGTCACTGGACATGCGCATGATCAGTCCGGAATATGAAGACCATGAGGATAATAAAGCCTCCCACTGTGCCGCTAAGATTGCCAAATACTACCATACCTATAATGCTCAAAAAGGAACACAGTTTGTGTTCACAGATTTGGGAACCTATAAACCCGGTGAATGGAATCCTTGCAGTGAGATTAAAAGAAAATTGGTAGAAGATTACGGTATTCCGGCGCACGAAATCCGATTTATACAAGAAGCCAAAAATGACAAGGTAAGAAAATCCTTTATTGATGGTATGAATACCGGAAAAATCCGTGTATTGTTTGGCTCAACTGAAATGTTGGGAACAGGAGTCAATGCACAAAAACGAGCCGTTGCCGTTCACCATTTAGATACTCCATGGCGACCCAGTGATTTGGTTCAACGAGATGGTCGTGCGGTCAGGAAAGGAAACGAGATAGCGAAGTTGTATGCCGATAATAAAGTCGATGTGATTATCTACGCCGTTGAAAAAAGTCTGGATTCCTATAAGTTCAATTTACTGTACAACAAACAACTCTTTATTCAGCAACTTAAGAATAACAATATGGGAAGTCGTACCATTGACGAAGGAAGCATGGACGAAAAGTCGGGTATGAATTTCTCCGAATATGTAGCTATTCTTTCTGGTAATACCGATTTATTGGAAAAAGCCAAACTGGAAAAGAAGATTAGTTTTCTGGAAAGTGAACGGCATGCCTTTAATCGGAGCAAATCAAACTCTGGTTTTAAACTAACCGAGATGACTCGAACAATTGATAGCAGTCAAGAGATGATAGCACGCATGAACAAGGACATGAAAATTTTAAATAGCAAGTTCCAATTTGATAAGGACGGTAATAACCTCAATCCAATTAGATTGGATAACTTTAAAGTATCCGACCCGAAAATGATTGGAATAAAACTGAATGAAATAAATGATACTGCCGTGACAAATGGTGAATACTTTAAGATTGGAACGCTTTATGACTTTAATTTATTGATAAAATCAGAAACTTACGCAAGTGAGGGATTAGATTTGAGAGAGAACCGATTCTTTATTGAGGGTGAAGGCAATATCAAATACAATTACAACAACGGTCATTTAGCTACAGAGCCTAAACTAGCAGCATTGAATTTTCTCAATGCCTTGGAACGTATTCCCAAGTTGATTGAGAAATATGAACTTGAAATAGCAAAAATAGTAAAGGATATTCCAGTAATGAACGAAATCGTCAACGGAGCCTGGAAAAAGGAAGATGAACTGAAAGTTCTCAAAACAGAATTTCTTGCATTGGATCGAAAAATTCAACTATCGCTCATGCCTATTGAACAGGGAGAAACTAAATCAGAAGGAGTTGAATTAAAAAATAGCTCTCAAAATGATGTTCATGTTCGTTCGGTAATCTCTCATTCGTATGCAAATAGGTAAAAAAAACACACATAACACCCTATTTGTAAGTGTTTTATAAATTCAAAAATGATTGAATTACATGTAAAACAGAACAAAGTCTAGCGGATATCGCACTTTAAAAATGCTGTTTATCAATGTTTTATGCTTTTTTACACATTGAAAATAAACTAAGCACAAAGATTGAACGTTAATACACAAAGTCAATGTTTTTACTCAAAAACTACTGGAGGCTAATAGACTGCCAGATTCAACAATTAATTAAAAACCAATCAATTAAAAATGAATCCTATGATGCAGTACACATTAAATCTTCTCGACAAAATTAAATCTGAAATTCAAATCATAGATTTGGAAGAGGACACGACTCTCAATAAATCAGTAAAAATTATTGACTTATTGAAAACCTATTTCAAAGAATTAAAGGAACATATTTCTGAATATACCTTCAATAATGAAGCGGATGAAATTCAATTCTTTAAAGAAACAAAGCCTCAGATATCAAGTAAGCTTTTATATTATAATTGCATTCGTAACTTCGAAACGAGCCGTCCAATAGGTAGTGATATTGTGCAAAAAGCATTCACGCTTCAACAGTTAGATTTATTGAAAGATTGTTTTGAGAATAATATTGATTTTTATAGGTACTACAGATCCCATAGAACTGATCTCGATAAACATTATTTTCTACGTAGCAGGCCCGATATTGAAACGTATTTTGATAGTTTTTACTTTGAAAGAGATCCTAAATTCTCTACAGGGTATGATTTGAAAGTTGCAACGATTCTGGCAAATGATATGTTGAGCAATTATTTGAACGCTGAATTGATGAAAGAAGATTTACCGGATGCGCATCAGTTTGATAATACGAATATACAGAAAGTAAAAGCAAAATGGACAGGTTCGAAAGTAGCACTAATTGAGCTTATCTATGCATTTGATACCTCGAAATGTATCAACAACGGAAAAAGTGATTTAAAAAAGTTGACTTCCTATGTTGAAAATCTATTTGACATTGATTTAGGCGATGTGTATCGCACTTTTATCGAAATTCGTGGTCGCAAGGGTAGTCGCGTTCAGTGCCTGGATGACCTACGTAAGAAATTGATTGCACGTATGGATGAGGTTGACAACGATTAATGCCCAAGCATTTCTCCTTTCAAATTGAATTTTATTTTAACAGACCAGACAACTCCCAAGTTGACTGGTTTTTTAGTTGTACAGTACAACATTACAAAACACATTATATTAGCTATTTACAACGATTATGTCAAATAGTTTACCCAAGTTGTGAAATCCATATTTGAAATTCATCGAACTTTGTAATCAAAAAATATCATTATGGATGTCATCACGATTGAATCAAAAGCATTTTTAGAGTTAGAGGCAAAAATCAATTTAATTGCCAAGTTTGTAAACGAACAACAACCTTCTATAATTGAGAATTTAGATGACACATGGGTTGATAACTACGATGTGTGTTCATTCTTGAAAATCAGCGAGCGAACATTACAACGCATACGATCAAAGGGTCTTGTGTCTTACTCTGTTATCTCGGGTAAATCTTACTATACAATCACTGAAGTAAAAAGAATGCTCACACAACATATTATTCGGAGTAATGAAGAATGCCTACTAGAGCTAATCAATAATCATAAAGAGTCAGCAGAAAGAAGAAAAGTAAACAAGTCTGCTAAATAACGTTTCACAGATATTTACATTTGGTCAAATCTTATTATTATGGAAATCAATAAAGAAAACTTAGAAACAATAGTCAACAGACTCTTTGATAAACTTGAAGAGACTGATAAAAAGATGGATCGATTACTCAATCACGATGCATGTCTTAGAGGCGATGAATTGTTGGATAATCAGGATCTAATTGAAATGCTCAAGGTTAGTCATCGTACGTTACAACGCTATCGCACTCAGGGTAAACTACCCTACTGCAACCTCAATGGTAAATCATTCTATCGACTTAGTGATATCACTAAATTTATTGATGACCAATTCATTGGAGTCAAATAGACTTCTATTTATTACACAAGTTGAACTATAGAGACTAGAAATTAAAATTCCTAATAAATATAAAATGTAATTTGCGTTTCCTCTTCTCATGAACAAGAATTAACTTAATTAAATAATTTATATATCATTTGAATAGCCGTTACATTTATGCTCTTGATAACATTTATATTTATATCTGTATCTGTATCTGTAAAAAGACATAGCGAAGTTTCGCGGATTCTAATACTAAATAAATATAGAAGAGAATCCAACTCGTTTAATTGGATTTATAATTATCTTTAGACTACAATATAAATACACATATATGGCACTACCAAAAGTTATATTCATCAATGAATCAGAAGAAAAGATTAACATCTACTCTTTTTATCGCTCGACTGTTAGGAATTTCATTTATTTAACACATCATCCAACACTAATAATATACTACTCTAGTTGGTGTCCTTTTCTTTAATAGCATAATTTATTTGCTACAATTACGCATCAGACATACAAAATCTTGTAGAATTATATGACGATTTTAAATGTTGTACTATTGATATCCTTTTATCTACGTATTTTTTAAGACTCGACTAACTACTTGCTTTTAGTTAAAGACGGATATTTTTTGACAAACCCCTTGATAACTGGATTTTCTTAGCAGTACGCATGTTTATATCCCATGCTAAAACTCCAGAGCCTTTCATTTCATCAACGTTCTCGACCGTGGCATATTCACAGTCATTTTTACGATTACTCAGCAAAGTATAACCACACGATGTCTCGGGTCAATGAGCATCTCATCTTATTTGAGTTGAATAGTTATTTCTAAGCCGTCAGGTTATTTGTATTTAATTGAAAATGGATATGCCGGAACGGAAAATATATATGAAACGAAAGTTGTGGTTAGAATCACCAAGATTAGAATCTTTCTCATTCTTTTAAATGTTATAGTTTGTTTATTTATTGCCAATTATCAGTTCATAATTATATTTTCGTTCCACACATCAAATTCTAAATTTACTCACAACTTCCTGCAAATTAACACAGCTGCCTTTAATCATCAATAGATCTTGTTATTCTTTATTATTTACATTCATCAAAGAAGTCCTTTGGTAATACACTTTTATCTATAATATCACCATCTTTAAATTTATCGGCGTCGATGTTATTCTGTATCACCTGTGGAGTTGTAAACCCTGTAACTTTTACTTCAGTGCGGCGGTTTGTCTGATGTTCTTCTTCGGAGCAAGGAACGCCAACGACACATTTATTGAGCAATCGACTTTCTCCATAGCCTTTAGCACTAATTCTTTTTGCATCTATTCCTTTTGAAATGATATACGCAACTGCTGCATCAGCACGGTGTTGTGATAAGCGTTTGTTGTAAGCGAACGAACCCCTACTATCAGTATGTGAACTCAATTCAACACTTATTGGATATGCATTTAACACCATAACGATACTATCTAGAATTGGCATAGCATCCTGTCTGATATTACTTTTATTAAGGTCGTAATGAAAGGTGCTAATTTTCCAAACAAATCCAACCCCAAACTTATCAAGCAACAAATCGCGCGGAACTTTTTGGATTGTATCTTTGGGCTGCGGCTCATACACAATAGTAGATGTCAAGCAGTCACTTATATATTTGTTGTCAACAGCTTTGATAATCGCATTACTCGATGCAAAAACAGGGAAGCGATATTTTCCATTTCCATCTGTTTTAGCAATATATACTGTGTCGTCATTTATATATATAAAGAGCGTTGCCCCCTTAATTGGATTTAATAATTTCTTTTCTAAAACAAAACCCTCAATAAATGACTTATTTGGAAGCACAACCGATGTGTAATCAAAACCATAAATATTATCATTGTTATTCAATCTATCGGAAGTGAAATATCCTTTTGTACCTTTTGTATCTTGTGTCCAACCAAAATCGTCGAACGAACTATTAATAGGATAACTCAAATGCTCAGGTTCACTTTTTCCTTCAATAGCATCTTTCAGCTGAATCCGGAATATATCCAATCCGCCCAAGCCGGCTGCTGCATCACTACTGTAATATAAATAATTGTTAGCAGTAATAGATGGAAAAACTTCATTGCCCAATGTGTTGATATTGTTGTTGAAACTCTTCACGCTGTCCCACTTTTGATTTATATCATTCCGTTGCGTGTAATATAAATCGTATCCACCAGTGCCATTCGCTTTATTGCTACTAAAGACCAAGAGAGTTCCATCTTGATTGATGGCTGGATGCATAACTGAATATGAATCTGCATCGCCAAAAGGTAATTGGCTTATTTCTGTGATTCCCAAAGTAGAATAAGTTCCCTCCATTAAACAAATTCTGTTGACACCTTTTTTGTCGGCTTTAGCATAATTAGCTGAAAAATAGATGTGGTCATTTTTGTCAAAAGAAATAGCTCCGGCATTAAATCTCACCTTATCAAGTCCCTTTACATTTGATCCTATTATATTCGTATTACCTTTATGATAGGGCTGATTAATAAGAATTCTTTGTGAGTTTTGGTTCGGTTTGTTATCACTATTTTCATATATTTCAGCCAATTTTCTCAAGTTTGGAGTCGCTTCTTTTATATTTAAAATCTTGTTCGTTATTTGTATTGATGTCAGGCTGTCGATTTTTGATATCGGTATTTCCCATAAGCGGGCAAAATTATTTCCATCCCAGGCAAATGCTTTTGTTTTTTCCGATATGGGCTTATTGCTGCTAAAGAAAAGTGTGTTATTAGCTATAAACGGTGAGAATTCGCGACATGAAGTATTGATGTTTAAAAAGTTCAACTTCCAACAAATTGAATCTTTTTTCATTTGGTTTCTAGATTTCACTTCATTGTAAACATTTGCTTTCTGTTGATATCCAGAAATACCATTTAACCATTTAAATGCTTGATTGTATTCATTATTCCTGGCATACAATTCAGCAATTCGAATTCTTTCTTTTTGTGTTAACTCATAATTTCCATCAGGTTGTATAAGTTTATATACCCGTAAGGCATTGGAGTAATCTCTCATTTGCCAATAGCAATCGGCTAATTCTACCAATATTTGATTCGTTGAGTCCCCCCGATTTTTAAGGTTGTTTTCAAAATATATCGCAGCCAGCGAATACTTTTTACTCTTATATGCAATATCAGCTTTGCTTATAAGTGTTGATTTGGATTCTACTTTTTGAATAATGTCTTTTTGATTGATTAGGGTGCTGCCAGATGTTGATTGCAAACAAAGTAGAATTAAGAATGCAATTATATTTAGAGTTGTTCTTTTCATTGGAGTGTGATAGTTGTTTTATTTATGTTGCTAAATGCCCAAATGTTTTGACTTCATAAATTTAATAATAACGTGGTGATAAAATTTCTTGATCTTTTTTATTATTTAATTCAAATCTCAGCATGAGTTCGTGTGTACCGTTACTATATGATTTGAGGTTTGAAATAGTGTAGTCATAAGCATATCCAAGGCGTAAATCGGGTGACAACTGAATCTCGAACATTCCTACAAAACTATCTCCAGTACGATAACTCATACCTAAACCAATTTTGTCGTTAATCCAGCTGTTTACATTAAAATCGCATTGAACCGGCGCACCTTTAACTACTTTTATTAAGATTGATGGTTTGATTTTAAGTATTTCAGAGGCATTAAAAATATATCCGCTTGTTAGGAAATAATGAATATTTGCACCTGATGTAACCTGATAAGTATTGCTATATATTTTTGTTTGTAATAAAGCTGGCACCGATAATCCTATATAACAATTATCTGTAGCATACAATGCTCCAATTCCTACAGTTGGAAGCCATCCGTTTGTTAATTCCTGAAATAATGGATCTCCTTCCTGAGTCGTTATGACATGGGAGAAAGCGGCATTATAGTTTAATACACCAGCACTTAACCCGAAAGTTAAACATGATTTTTGGAATGGAAGCCTGTATGAATAAAATGCCTGTAAACCAGAACTCGACTCAATGCCTAAGTGATCGTTGTAGACTTGCAGCCCGTATCCAACATTTGACCCTTCGAGTCGCTTGTCCCACGATATGTTTGCAGTGGTAGGTGCACCTTTAATTCCTACCCATTGATTACGATATATTGTTGTAATATTATCAACTGCCCTATTTCCGGCATAAGCCGGATTTATTTGTATCATATTAAACATATACTGAGAATACATCGGCTCTTGTTGAGCATTTAAGGTATTGACAGAAAAAAACAAACAAAGAAAGATTATCAAATTTGATTTCGACAGGAAATGTTTGTTTAATAAATTTAAAATAATTTTATTTGACCTTTCCATACTTGTTTGGTTTTTATCCTTCATTTGAAGAATCTCTTCTCAAATATTTAAATTGAAAAATAATCCTATCTCACAACCCAAATTACTCTGGGTTGTGGATTTTTTAATTTTATTATCTCCGTAATGTTATGTTTTTAACTCCTTTAGCTACAGTTTCACCGTTTTTGGTATTTATTGCATTATATTTACAATAATATGTCCCGGTTGGAAGTTCTTGTCCTAAGAAGTTACCGGTTCCTTTTCCATCCCAATCATTTTGATAATCAGAATTTTTATATACTGAATTTCCCCAACAATTAAAGACTTCAAATTCTATTTTAATAGTATTAGAGTGAACTATCACAAATGTTTGATTCCAACCATCGTTATTTGGAGAGAAACCATCTGGAATAAATAACTCAATGGGTAATAAAGGAGTAACAGTTGTATCTTTTGTGCCACCATAACCAAGATCATCTGATAGAATATTAGAAAGTTGATACTTTGTTAGAGGAATGTACGCATTAAGGATTGCTTGATTGAATACATTGCCGATATAATTATTGGTGTTAACCTTCACTTCAAATATGATAGAGTCTTTACTCTGGCTATTCAAATAACTGCGATTGCTTAATAATGTTTCAATAATGTTAGATCCATTGTATAAGCCGTTTATCCATAATGTTCTGGTTGCAGATTTACTTGTAACTTCATAAGTACATCCTTTGCTAAGAAAGACTTTGTCTAAGTCATCAACAACCTGAATAGAATCAATCCGTTGCTCGGTATCGTTTATGACAGTTATAGTGTATGTCCATCTGAATGTTTTTCCATCGCTATCCAATACAGGTTTGCTTGCTTTTTTTGTAATACTTGGCAATGGGATCACAATTACATCTACTGTTACTGAGGTGAAGCCACCCTTTCCATCATTCACACTTATTGTAAAAGAGTCAGTACCACTATAATTAGCAATTGGCGTATAGGTGTATGTTCCATCAGAATTTACAATTACTGTTCCGTGAGTTGGATCAGTTTCTTTTGTATATATCAGATCATCATTATTGCCATCTATTGCTTTAACATTGTTGTATATTGAACAGTTTTTTGTTATGATTACCTTATATTTTCCTGTTAATGGATCAAAAGTTGTATTCGTTGGATCATATATTACAGGAGGATCATTTGTAAAAAAGACTGTTACCGTAACAGTAGCCAAATTACAATTTGTAGGATTGAGTTTTTCGCAGATCGAATAAATAATAGTGTAAACTCCTGCCGGAGTTCCTGCAGCAACGCTTACAATACCTGTTGCTGGATTAAGAATCGGAACAGAACCACTGCCTATTGAAGTTGCCGAGGTAACAACGCTTAAATTTACGTCTGCTATCGCCACTGCCACACCATTCAATTTATCATTGGTTAGTGCATTGATAACATTGGAATTTCCTGTCTTTCCATTGATACCCGTTACTGCGTCTGTCGTGGCCTGAATTGCTGCCGGATCGACTGTTACAGAAATGCTCGACGTGCTGCAATTTGTCGGATTCAGGTTTTCGCAGATGGAATAGTTGATAACATATGTTCCTGCGGCTGTTCCTGCGACAACACTTACCGAACCGTCTGCCACATTCAATGTAACTTTCGGATTGTCTGTGCTAATCTGAGTCAGATTTACGTCTGCTATCGCCACTGCCACACCATTCAACTTATCATTGGTTAGTGCATTGATAACATTGGGATTTCCTGTTTTTCCATTGATACCCGTTACTGCGTCATTTGTTAAGCTAATACAATTATTTACCGTTACTGTTGTGGCATCCGAAGCAGGGCTCTCACAACCTGTTCTTGTCACCACCACGGTGTATGCACCCGATGTTGTTGCTGAATAGGTTTGAGCTGTTGCTCCTGAAATAGCTATTCCATCTTTGTACCACTGATTACCGGTAGTAGCCGATGAACTTAATTCTACACTTGAACCGGTACAGAACGTTGTTGCACTGCCTGCCGAGATAGTCGGTTTTGTAGGAATTGTATTTACGGTTACTGTTGTGGCATATGAAGCTGGGCTGTCACAACCTGAAGTTGTCACCACTACGGTATATACTCCCGATGTTGTGGCTGAATAGGTTTGAGACGTTGCTCCTGAAATAGCTGTTCCATCTTTGTGCCACTGATTACCAGTAGTAGCCGATGAACTTAATTCTACACTTGAACCGGTACAGAACGTAGTTGCACTGCCTGCCAAGATAGTAGGTTTTGTAGGGATTGTATTTACTGTTACGGTAATCTTTTTTCGTATAGAACTCACACAAGAGGTTATGCTGTTTCGGGTCTGTGCATAATAGTCGGTTGCATTAGTTAGTGCAGTTGTTGATGTCAACGCACTGCCTCCTGACGATGCTGCATACCAATCAACCACATCGCCATTTGCACCGGGTGTAGCCACTAAATCAGAAACTCTGGCACTTCCACAGAATGCATGGTTGGTTGCGGATGGCTCTAGTATCGTATTTATAGTAACCAATACTGGAGTTCTACTGGTACTCACACAGCCACCTGTGGTTGCTTGAGATTCTGCATAATACGTTCTGGTGGTAGAAAGAACATCTGTCAAATTAATAGCAGTTCCTGAGGTTGATGTGATGTACCAATTTACAAAAGCACCTGGTGGTACAGTAGACACCAAGCTAGCAACCGTCGTAGAACCACAAAAAGTTTGATTAGCTGCAATTGGAAGTGTAGGTATGATACAGAGGGTATAATCTTCAACTTCACCACTCCCTTTTATTCCTTTAAAATCGATTGCAGATTTAGTCGCATCATCATTCAAGCGCAAGCGGAAGTAACTTGTACCTGCAACTCCTCCAGAAAGGCCACTCCAAACTAAAGTTACCAATTGCTGACTTGCACTTGTTGGAACTGTAACAGTAGCGTACTCGCCTGTGTCAAAAGTACCATTTCTATTAAAATCTATCCAGCCTTGTAGTGTTTTAGGTGACCCAGTATTATTATACACCGAAACCGACAGCGAATAGTCGGTTGCATTCTGGACAAGAGAAGGAATAGTAGAGATCCCATCCTCATCAGCACCATCACCTGTAGCATCTGAACCGGGAGTTCCATCATTTTCTCCATCAACAGTAGCTCCAATACGCAGATAATTTGCGTTAACAGCACTTTCAGCCCCATTATTAGCGATTGTGGTTCCATAAGTGTCTGGCATATCACCAAAATCGGCTATGAAAATACCAAAATCGACAGTTGTAATATCCACACTTGATGAATTTATATCAATTACATTTTTTAATGTAACATTTTGAGATATGCTGCTAACATTCGACTTGTCACTACCTGTTGGGAAAAGATATTTGGGAAAAGAAGCCGAAGCAGGTGCAAATTTAGTTGTTCCAACAGCAGGATTATCAGAGGTTAGAATTAGTTTCATGCCAATGTCGCCTGAGGCCACATACGGCACGTCTGAAAATGAATAGGTTCCATTGCTTGGACTTACACTCGCAACCGAAACAACTGTATTATTATTATCAACCAATACCACGTATAATGGCAATAATCCCGTTTCGGTTCCTGGTGCATATGCCGACATTCCTGTACCGTTCCAGTTAGGGTCGATATATACTGTACCCGATAAATTTACGACATATTGTTTTAATGAAATATCATCAATCACAAAATCGTTCCCATAAGCATTGGGATCCGAATCGGAATTATATATATCAACATAAATAGTGGAAACAGTTGTACTAGTAGGCAACGTAAACGAAGAAGGATAACTAGCCCAAGGTAAAATAGTGGTACTGAAGCTAGTCGTTTCAGGTAAAACATAGCTATTCAAACTTAAATTAGTTCCAGTACCACCAACCCCGGTAAAAATACCCACACCTAAATATCCCTTTTTTAGACCATAACCTTTATGTGCCAAATTTGCAGCATAAATACCGAATGAATATGTTGACCCAGGAACAGCTTTTCTGCTTACAGGTAAATCAATAATTGTACCCTTTTGGACTCCTTGCATATCTGGATTGGCGTTTATTATCATCATACGTCCAGTACCAGTACCAGTACCAGTACCAGTTGTATGATCATTGGCGTTTATCCATGCATCTCTAGCAGTAACTCCATTCTGAGAATTTGTAGAAATTGCATAGTAACCATCATCAGGAGAAATACCCCAAGCAGTGATAGCAGTATATTGTGTTGTACCAGGCGATAATATTGTAAGTGGAGTTGCGCTTATTGAATTTGCCGTCCCAGTGCCAAAATCTTGTGTATACAAAGTAAGCCAGTGCTGCGCTTGTATAGACTGTGCCCCTATAACTAAGCATGAAGTGAATAAATACCTCAAAGCCGATTTTAAAGCCGGGGAAAAAGTAGTTGTCTGAATTTTCTTGTTACAAGCCAACAAAAAGTATCTTGCAACTGTTTGTATAATCATTTATATTCAGTTTTAAAATTCAAGGTGAGGTAGATTAACAATCCATGCATGTACTACACAATGGGATATGGTCATAGCGATGATTTAATTCTATTTTTTTTTGCAATATTTGCGCTTAGTTGAGTACTATTGGCAAAAATGAATAATTATTTTTATTCTCTTGAGTACGTAAATAACCAAACTTACCGATAGTATTAGCGTTAATAATTTTGTTAATTCTAAAAGGATAGCCTTGTCTTTAAAGATCATAATCTCCAATACTCAGACATATATTAAAAGAAAATCAATTATGTATATTTAGAGTGTCTATTGTGATTGAAAGTATTTCGTACATCTTATTTACATAAGTTCTACACTTAGACTCATCCAAACTAACTTATTTATATTCACAAGAATGACACTTCTCTAGAAATTTATTTGTTTCTACATATGTCAACACTTCCTTTTTAATTTTGTGGTAAGCGGAAAATGAAAAGTCATTAAGAGTATTGTCCTGCGAGTGAATTTGGGCAACTGAAATTATAAAAAATAAGTAAACTGTAAGGCAAAAAATTCTCATAACTACTTTTCACCGACACCTAATTAACATTTTATGTATCTCAATATATATTTATAAACGTTTTTAAGGGAATGGGTAGTCACAACTAGTGATCCATTCGTAAAATACAAATGAAGTAAATTCTTCTCATAAATACGTCTCTCTTTCATTGACTTAAATCAAGAAATATAAAGATAATTTTAGAAATGGGTAAATACACACTGACATTTATTCCACAAATTAATCCGTTAGCAAGAATTCCCAAACTATAAGTTAAAACAGAAATAAAAATAAAGTCAAATAGCCTTTCTTCTAAGGAACAACTTAACCTTGCTAAAAAATATTACCGAGATGAATGACGTAACTAAAAAATTCATCTTATAGGTAGTATTGCTTTCCCTATATTTGACTATTTTAAATTTACAAAAACTAAACATATCAAAAAATATTCTTATAAATACCAAGCAGAGCAACCCTTATCGCAACTCTCAGTCAAAGAATTAGTGATTAGACAAAATTCTAGGACAAAAACCTATTTTCAAACGAAAAAACTCCCAATTTGTAGTTGAGCAACCAATTACTACTGTTTTTTTTACAATAGTGAGCCCACAACCAAAGTTTATATTACAAATATTGACAGTAGCAAAACTATTGTTCGAATACACACCAAAAATTCCAGTGACTATAAATTTTGAATTAAATAAAAAGTCATATCCGTAACCATAAACACAATTCATATAGAACTCACTATTCCTATTATTGAATGGAATAGTCCCTTGTATACCCGTATAAATATTATTTGAGTTTAGCGTACCTACATCCAACCCAATATGCCGATGCATATCTAGTTCTAGCCCATAAATATTATAACTACATTCTTTTTGTGCAGAAACAGATAAGAACATGAAAAGGAAAGAAAAGAAAAGGAAATATCTTGTTTTATTCATTTTGTTCGTAAATTAGTGTAAATTAAAATCGCTGTAATTGCAATTTATGTAAAACCTTTCAGCATGAATGAAAATTTTAGTTAATTGAAGGTTCGTTGTTATCCTTTGTCTTTTCTGTAAAGGCAATTGACTTACTACTATTTGATAGGACTTTACCATTAATTCAAGTTGATCTCTGTCAATACTTTCTCAATTCTCAGTCTCTTAAAGTTGTATCGTTAGCTGGGCTTTTGTGCTTTTTCGCCTCTTTATCTTCTTCATGGTATTTTAATTTTAGTTGTTGCACACTATCGCTGCTGTGTAGATGAAGTTGTTTGATCTGCTCTATCTTCATCTGCCTAGCACTTGCTTTTTTAATATTATGAAAGGCACTGACCATTATGTAAAGTGTTGCTAACCCGAAAAAAGAACTAAGGATAATCACCGAAAGAAGCCTTTTCTTAGTAGAGAGTGTATCACAATAGTTAACTATACTTTCCTCTAGACTGATTTGAAATTGACTGATTTTCTTTAGCATAGTGTTATCTGTTGATGACCTTGAGGTCTTTGTTTTCAAATATCTCAAAAGCTTCAATGTTAACCCCTGAGAATTATTCTCGCTTCGCACGGAGTTCAGCAACTGACACTTTGTAATCAGACTTCGCTTCGCTCCGATACATTACTTTCACAAATAAACATTTGCCAGGCATAGGTTATGATCTTATAGGAATAAGTATCAAAATTGCAAATAACATTATCCACCTGTATATCCTGATTGATATTGCCTGAGATAATGTGATTGAAGTAGCCTTTTTCCAATCAATCGCAATAATAGCTTAATGCAATCTTATCAGACAAGAACAGGGTTCTTTTTATATTGCTTTCATTTCATCCTTGTCGGGCGAGACGGGTGAAGAAAAGCTCATGAAACCGTTTTATATGTTCTTTGGCTTCTACGTGTCAGTTCCGAGACAGATCCTGCGAGAGTACCAGCATTAATGATTATCCACCGTCCAGTACTTAAATCCGTTCTCACTGTGCTTCGGCAAAACTATAGGAACTCCATACGGAGTAACTTGTAATGACTGAACACAATCCCAGAAAAATAATGCTGAAGAGCCTAATTTGTATGAAACTAGACTCTATGCTCTTTAATGATTTAAATTACTTATAATTTAGAACTTCTCCAACCATTTAAATCCTCCTAATGCATCAGGAGCTTTGAACTAAATTTCGTTCTAACCCCTCAAACTAATCTACTGAAATTGTTTCATTATATTTACTTATTTGTATTTACTTGTTGTTTCTCGGCACAGTCCAAAACGTTAATTTAAGTTTGATTTTTTAAATTACAAGTATTTCTATGATGAATCAAGTTAACTTCCTTCTAGTTACATTCTGGAATTTATCAATAATTCTTCTTTGTAATCTACTATCTATAGGAAAAGTAATATGATCTCATGATCAACAGAGTTGATACTGATACTTAAATCATCGCTACAATATTTTTAACACGAACACTTAACTTCAATCTCGGATTCTTCTTATTGATAGCGAAAACGAATCAACTCCATGACTTCTCTTTATAAAAAAAATATTGCTATTTTACAAATGCACTACGGGTAAAATTACTTTATTTCACTAAAATCATTAATCATCTTCACACACAACTTTCGAGGATAAGAAATAAATATCGTTTCAAATCACTCTATCTCATAGTTTTTTTTTGTAATAAAAACTATATATATCGCTATCACCTAAACGGTCAGATGTAAAATAGCCCCTCACATTTGTTGAGTCTTGAGTCCACCCAAAATCATCTGCTGAACTATTTATTGGATAACTCAAATGTTCTGGATTAGCAGTTCCATTAATAGCATCTTTCAATAAGACTCTAAATATATCTAAACCACCTAAACCTGGCATAGCATCAGAACTATAATAGAGGTAGCCGTCAGAGGTTATAGTTGGAAAAACTTCATTACCCATTGAATTTATTGTTGAGTTAAAGGCGTTACACTCACCCCAAGATTGTCTAATATCTTTTCGTTTGGCATAATACAAGTCATAGCCTCCTAAACCATCTGGTTTATCACTCGCAAATATCAATAAAGTTCCTTCCAAATTAACAGTTGGATGCATTACTGAATAAGTTTTACAATCACCAAATGGTAAAATTTTAATTTTAAGATATCCATTCCGATTACAAACGCCCTCCATCAAACAAAGTCGATTCAAACTAGAATTAACTGGTTTTCGATAATTCGTTGAAAAATAAAAATGATCATTCATATCAATCGAAACTGGAGCAATATTATATCGAATATCCTCAAATCCATCTACTATAACAGACCCACTATTATAAATACCGCTAACACAATGTGGTTTAATTAGACAACTTAAATCATTATATTGGGTCTTTGAATTAATATTATTTAATCTGTATTTTATCCTATTTTGACCTAAATCATTTCCAGTCAATTCTCTTGAATCAATTGCAAAAACAGAAACCTTCCATAAGCGGGGACAATCGAGTTCAACCCTACTCAAAGATTCTCTTACTTCGCCATCATTTCTGTTACTACTAAAATAGAGAACATCCTCTTTTAAAAATGGAGAGAACTCTTGATCTTGAGTATTTATATCCAAAAAGCTTATTTGCCAATCCATTGAGTCTTTTTTCATCAATTTTATTTGGGAATCATCAATATATGCATTTGCTTTAGCTTGAAACCCAACAATTAACTTCAACCATATTGAAGCACGCTCATAATCATGAAAACGTGCATACAATTCAGCAATACGCAAATTAATTTGCTTTGTCACCCCCACATTAGCAACTGGGAACAAGAGTTCATATAAACTAAGTGCTGTTTCATATTTACCAAGTAGGAAATAACTATCCGCTAAGTTAATCATCCTATTTTTGTTCTCATTTTCTCTTGCAAGTAAATATCTATCATAACAATTAGTCGCTTTATTCCAATTTAAATTACTATAAAATTGATTGACATTCACAAGCAACTTAGTTTGATCTTTTACATTTTGGTTGCTTTTATCGTATGATTCAGCCTTACCAATATTATCTAAAAAAAGAAGAATTACAATAGTTACCGTCGTTAATGCTAGTTGTTTCATTTTCATATTTTTATTAAATTACATCAGAATTACCGTTTTAAACGATTAATCTATCTTTCATTTCTTATATTTTAATCAAATTATCGTAATTTGCTTTGAATTATTATTCCCTTATTTCAGACTCTTCTCAATAATAACGAGGAGATTGAATATACTGAGATCGTTTATTATTCTCAAATTCAAATCTTAGCATTAATTCATGTGACCCCTTACTATATGTTTTCAAATTAGAGGTCAAGTAATCGTAGGCATATCCAAGAGTAAGTCCCGGCATGATCTGCAATTCAAACATTCCTACAAAAGCATCGTTACTACGATAACTAAGACCAAAACCTACAGTGTTATTAATCCATGCATTGAGGTTAACATCATAATGTAAAGTTGTCCCGTTATGAACTTTAAACATTAATGAAGGCTTTAGTTTCAACTGCGTTGAGACATCAAAGATATAACCACCTGTTAGAAAATAGCGGTTATTGGCAGCACTTATTACCTGATAATCATTATTATATATTTTCGTTTTCAATAAAGCGGGAGCTGACAGACCAATATACCAATTGTGTGCGGAATACAAAGCCCCAATTCCGACTACAGGAAGTATAGCATTAACATCCTCTCTAAACGAAGGATCTACACCACCACCAGTATTAGGATCTGTACCGGTAAGATAGGCTGCCCGATAGATCATAACACCTCCACTTATACCAAAAATAAAAGAAGATTTTTCGAATGGAATGTGATAAGAGTAAAATGCTTGAAAACCAGTACTCTTTTCAACCCCAAGCTTATCACTATACATCTGTACCCCATAACCAACGTTACTCTCATCCTTACGGTAATCCCATGACAGGCAGCCAGTAGTAGGGGCACCTTCAACGTTAACCCATTGTTTTCGGTATAGGGCAGTGATATTATGTACCGTACGATTGCCAGCATAGGCAGGATTTATATTCATCATGTTATTCATGTATTGCGAGTATATTACATCTTGTTGTGCTTGAACAACCGTACAAGCCAAACAAAAACAAAGTATCAATTGAGTTCTTAAGCGATTCAATTGAATTAATAAGATGTAAATAATCGTGTGTACCATACTTATTTATTGGGGTTAGATTATTTTGAGAAAAAATAGAAGGGATTACTATAAATGTATTTGAGGAACTTTCAATCTCACAAATGCGATTGCGTTTGTGAGATTGAAAATCTACCTTCATTAGTTTTAACGACGTAGCGTGAAGTACCGAACACCCTTAGTTACAACTTCACCTGTTGATTTATTAATCAATTTAAATGAAATGAAGTATGTACCATCAACTAGATCACGTCCCAACCATGAATTGGATCCTTTACCATTCCACTCATCCTGATAATCTGTATTCTTATAAACCAAGCTTCCATCGCGGTTAAAGATTTCGAGTTCTACTTTAGATTTGGCATCGTGTCCAATTACCAGATTATCATTAATACCGTCTCCATTTGGAGAGATAGCATCAGGTATATAGATTATATCAGCCGGTATCACAGTTTCTGTTGGATCTTGAGTTCCAACCACTGTGTTATCATCCGAGAGCAGCGATATATTCACAGAATTTATTGTACCTGACAATACTGCTTGATTAAATACGTGAATAGAATCTATTTGACTGTTGGACTCAACCTTCACCTCTATCCGGATAGAATCCAACCGGTTCGCTGCAAGACTTAGGCCATCCAGCAAAGTATTCAAATTATTGGAACCATTATATAAGCCATTGGCATTCAAGCTACCGGTAGCAGTAATACTTGTAATAGTATATGTACAGCCTTTGGTTTTAAACACGTCGTCCAAATTATCTTTTACCTGTAAAGATTTAACAGCGAACGGTGTATCATTTTGCACTGATAGTATATACGTCCAACTCCACGTTCCATCATTATTCATTACCGGTTTAGTGCTCGATTTTTGGAACTCAGGCAATGCAAATACATTTATAATCAAATCACCGGTATCAGTCATATTAGCATCGTCTCTGATAGTATATGTTACAGTTGGAGCAGTTCCACTAAAATTCAACACAGGTATAAATGTATATGTACCATTAGATGTGATAGTAACTGTACCAACGTTTGGAATAGTAGCATTAACTCCTGGAACATAGGCTGTACCAGCAATACTGAAACTGGTCACAGCAAGTGTAGTGCCATTTGACACCTGATCGTTTGCTAATACAGTGCCAGTTAAAGGTACATCCTCGAACGATGTTACATTATCATCTATAGCCTCCGGTGGGTTCATAATAATGGTAGCCAGAGTAAATATCCCATAACCTGTAACATTAGCGGTTACTGTACCGACTGTTTCATTACCAGTGGTTAGAACATTACCTTCATCTATCCACTTTGTACCGTCCCAGCGGGCGACAGACAAACCTTTCAGACCAATCGGTGGTGTAGCACTGGTTTTATTTATATCCCAGCTCAACGTGATCTGCCCGTTGGAACTACCGCTGGTGCGGTTTATAACCCAATATTCTTTATCACTCACCTGCAAAATTGAAAGTGACTTTTGGTTACGTGTATAACCGGCATTATCAGGATTAACATAGAGATAGCGTGCTTCAAAACAGTCGGTAACAGTCGTCGTAGCTGAAATGGAAGCAGGTCGATAGAATCCTCCATTACCAATTGGAAAAGTGAATGCACTATTTCCCAATTTGCTCACAAAACCATCTACGTAACAGTCGTCTGAAGCATTTACGCTACTAGCTGAAGCTTCAAATTGCATCACATTCATAGCCTTTTCGGGCGTTGTTTGAAATGCAGTTATAATACCCTTGGTAAAATCAACCTGATGAGCTACAGTAACATTTTGCTCTAAACTATATGCTCCTGTCTCTAATTGACTAGCAAATTGAATACTGTAAAAACGCGTGAAACCACTACCCGAAATACGTTGCTGAGCAGCCCCGACAAACTTACTTAAAGCAGGATTTGTAGGCAATGTTGTTACAAAATTAACCGTTCCATTATTTATTAAGTTTCGACTATACAAAATTGTTCCATTGTTTATCACCGAGCCTGAAGCAGAGTTGATAAAATCCACTCCTACAAACTTCTGAGCCATAGGGTACACCCAGTTACTACCTACGTTATATTCCGCCTGTTGAGCTACAGCTGCAATGCAAAAAAAAGCAAGCAACCATGATACTAAAATATTTTGTTTTGCACTCACAATACCATCTTCAATTCTATTTTCTTATTTCAAATCAATGTTAAATATCTGACAAAACCCAGCACTTCAACGATAACTTCAAGTAAATTGCTCTAACCAGTTCAACGCCTCATCTTCATTTTTAAACATTTTTATTTTCACACCTTGATTAGACCAAGTAGTCTCAACAAAATGAAAAAAACTCTCATTACTATCATTAGCAATATGAGCAGTAGGAATAAACCTAAATTGTAAATTGATGTTGTCGAGATGATTTGCAAACCAGAAATACGCCTCACCAAGACATATTCGAACGATCGCTTTCTTAAAGT
>Ga0302170_10000275_pt1 | contig 20339 bp, 16 predicted proteins | sample I_Fen_N2_1_FD_193492 | JGI IMG/M metagenome (GOLD analysis project Ga0302170, IMG submission 193492) | Peat permafrost microbial communities from Stordalen Mire near Abisko, Sweden - I_Fen_N2_1 | ecosystem: Environmental > Terrestrial > Soil > Wetlands > Permafrost | place: Sweden: Abisko...
TCATAACTAAAACAATGGCTCTAACAATTATAAGTTTAATAAAACAAGTACCACTCGCTACCGAAATGCGAATGGGAGATGATGGATTGATGGACAGAACAAAAGCAAAGTCGATTATTAATATCGACTGCCAGTTTGGTCTTGAAGCCGGATTACAACTAAAAAAACAATATCCCGATGCACACCTGATTGCCTGCTCCATGGGACCCGGTTCATTTGAAGTGGCACTGCGCACAGCCATCTCGATGGGTTATGACGAGGCTTATCTCCTCTCCGACCGGAAGCTCGGCGGAAGCGACACCTATGCTACCGGTTTAGCAATATCAACCATGCTGAAACATCTGGGTTTCACCAAAGATTCGAAGGAACCGTTTATCGTCTTGGCCGGTCGCCAGACCAGTGATGGCGATACAGCTCACGTACCATCGCAAGTGGCCGAAAGCCTCGGTATTCCACAAGCAACTTTTGTAGAAACCGTAAAAGCCGATGGCAAAGGCAATGTAATTGCAAAACGTATTATCGAAGGTGGTTATCAGATGATGAAACTACCCATGCCTTGTGCCATTTCATTAACCCCAACCGGTATTCCTCCTCGTAAGCCATCGCTGATAGGAGCCATCAAAGCACGTAATGCAAAGATTACAGTTTTTGGTATCGACGACATCGGGCTGGGAACTGAAAAGATAGGGTTAAGCGGATCGCCTACCATTGTGGCCGGCGTGGTAAACCTAGTTAGCGAACGGGCTCCCATTATTATGTCGGAGGGACACAATGAAACAACCTTAGTTGATAGTTTAGTTGCAAATATCAAAAAGGGAGGAAACACGCTGGAGAAAAAAGACACTTCAGAAAAGAAAACGTCAGAAAAACCCGAATTTCCTTTTTATGACAACCGCAACGGCGCCAGAGGTATTTTGACCTGGGCCGAGTTAGCAAACGGAAAGATTGCCCGTCCATCGCTCGAACTACTAACGCCTGCCCGTCACTTAGCAGATCAACTGGGCGAAGATACTAAGATAATGACCTTGTTGATTGGAAAAAATGTAAAAGATCAGGCTCAAATTTTGTTCGAACATGGCTCCGACGAAGTTATTCTGGTGGAAGACGATAAACTGGAAGAATATCTGGTACTCCCTTTCTCCTCCATCTTCGAGCAAGTAATCAGAAAACGGAATCCTGAAATTGCTCTTTTTGCAGCCACTACCTCCGGACGGGAGTTAGCTCCTCGTATCGGAATGAAAACCGGTAGTGGTGTGACGGCAGACTGTACCGGATTGGAAATAGGTGAATACGTAAACCGCAAAGAAAAGGTGATTAATAAGCCTATTCTGCACTCACGTCGTCCTACTTACGGAGAAAGCAAGCTGGCAACCATTTTGGGATTCGTTTATCCGCAAATATCTACCGCCCGTGCAGGCACCTTTGAAGTACCTGCTAAAATGGATGGACGCACCGGTATCATTTCCACTTTCGAACCAAAACTGACTGATAAAGAATTCTCCGTTGAAATTCTGGAAACAGTGCGTGGCGAAGCCGGTTTGGTAAATTTATTTGATGCCGATGTAATCGTTTCAGGCGGACGTGGAACTACCGGAGATGGGCTGGAGCTAATTAAAAAACTAGCCGAAACATTAAAAGCTCAAGGTATAAAAGCCGAATGGGCTTGCAGTCGTGTAGTGGTCGATGAAGGTTTTTCGGAATATGCCCGTCAGGTGGGACAAACAGGAAAAACTGTTCGCCCCAAGCTGTATATTGCCGTGGGTATTTCGGGAGCCATCCAGCACGTTGCAGGAATGAAAGAATCAGAACACATCATTGCAATTGATCACAACCCTAAAGCATCCATTTTCCATTTTGCCGATTTTGGCATCGTTGGTGAATACACTGACATTGTACCTGAATTGATTGAACGGGTAAAGGCCGGTTTTACTTTTGGAATTGACCCAATAAAAAATTAGTTTTAATTCAAAACATTCGGGTCAAAACCACCTCAAATAAGCAAAGTGGAGTAGTACAAATCAAAACTTGGACTACTCTACTTTGTTTTTATCCTTTTTACCTAACAGCACGACCATGCTGAATCATTTCGAATTCAGAAAATCTGAAAGCATATTAAATTGGATCATTCTAAATTAAGCATTTGGTAATAACTAAATGCTTTTTTTATGCGACAAAATGAATTCTTTGTGTATTTTTGACCCGATTTCAAACGATTATTAGTTTATTGTATTCATCATGCAAAAAGAAAAAAATAGAGTTGCATTAACATCTGTAATAGCGGCAGTATTTATCACCGCCTTTAAATTAACCATTGGTCTTCTCACCGGAAGCTTGGGTATACTTTCCGAAGCATTACACTCGGCTCTGGACATGGTGGCAGCCATTATTACGTTTTTCTCTGTCAGAGTATCCGACAAGCCGGCTGATAAGGAACATAACTACGGCCATGGAAAAGTAGAAAATCTTTCGGCACTAATTGAGACACTCTTACTGCTTGTAACTTGCGTGTGGATTATTTACGAAGCAGTTCATCGCCTTATTTCAGGCAATATGCACATCGAAGTCAGCATATGGAGTTATGTGGTAGTAATATGTTCCATCATCATAGATTTCACACGTTCACGCGCCCTGTATAAGGTCGCAAGGAAACATAATAGTCAGGCATTGGAAGCCGATGCACTCCATTTCTCTACAGATATATGGAGTTCTACGGTTGTACTGTTCGGCTTGCTCAGTTATCAGTTTCTTGGATGGTATGCGGCCGATTCCATTGCCGCCTTATGTGTAGCAGTGATTGTATTGTTTATTTCATATCAGTTGGGAAGAAAGGCTATCGATGTCTTGTTGGATAAATCACCGGTAAATGCCACTCAGACTGTTCATGCAATATTAAAAGAGTTTCCTGAAGTTTTAAAATACCATGGATTAAAAGCCCGCACTGCCGGTGCCGATACCTTTATTAAGTTTAATGTTCATTTCGACCCTGAACTGAGTTTGCGCGAAGTACACGAAGTGTGTGATAAAATAGAATTAAAAATACAATCACTTATCCCCCGTAGCGAAGTCTATATTCATGCAGAGCCCGAGGATGCTTGTCATGCCGATAACGAAGACGATGATTACATATTGTAAACATTCGCGCTTGCCGTTGTTTTATGCTTTTTAGATATACCTGCTAAAACAAAATTGAAACATTGTAAATCAAGTTCCATCTCACCGAAATCATTTGAGGTCAAAACCGTTAATATCTGTATTGACCTACAATATTATATTTAAAGATACGTATTAATCAAAGTAATGTTATCTTCAATTATTTTATAAACGATTTCTTGATATGAAAACAAAAAAGATTTATTTAGCATTACCCTTTCTGGGTTTCATTCTGTGGAGTTGTACGTCTCAAAACGAAGCAAGTAGTAATTCTTTAAAGACCTCTATCAACTCAAGCGCTCAAAGTCTGACAACTGCCATGACTTCAATTAAATCAACTACAGGTTACCAACTTCTCAATGTTTCAGGGACTTCATCTTCATCATCTGTAAGTGCCAATATGGTAAAAACACCTGTATCTGCTTTTGATTCTACTTATAGTAGTATTCTTTTAACCGACATTTCAGGGATCTATGACTATAAAGCCGCAAACTATAGAAAATGGTCGCCAGCATTATTGCGTTTCTTCGTCAAAACTGCTGATAATTCGGATATGATTGTTCGTCTTCCCGAATCTAAAGTAAAGAATCCTTGGGACTTAATGCGTTATTCCAGCTCTGACACCACTTTAGTAAACAATTATGTAATAGATGTTTCTAAGTATGCCTACAGCTTTAACCGTTACCTGGGTTGGAATTATAATTTAGCTTCAAATATCAGTGTAAGAGGAACCAGTGTAGGCGACCTGACAATTCAGTCTTCGAACAATAAAACTAATGGCTACCATTTCAGGTCTGGCTTTGCTTTTGCCAACGGATACACTGCAAGCGCATCTTACACAAGCGGCGATACCATTACTTCGATCTACAACATTTCAAAAGCAAGTCAAACCTTGTATGAAGAAAAATATACCGCTATTAAAACAAGCTCCACTTCTAAACATCGGGAAACAGAATATTCGTTAACAATAGGGAATGTTCAGGTTGTAAGAGAAGGCGGTCCAAACAGTTTGGACAGTGCTAAAGTTTATGTAGATGGTGTATTACAATTACATTCGAAAGTGAAGTTTATTGATGTCACCTCCACATCAAGCTCAGCCGATTCAACTGAAACAACAATCACAAATCACAAAAGAGAACTTCAAATTACGTTCGACGACGGCACAAGCACTACTATCAATGCCTTGCTTGGCAGTACGATTAGTGATATTGATACATTGTTCACAGCAATACGCCAAACATACTTTGCCACAAATATTGTTGATTATATAGCATGGGATCTTTACATCAATAAACAGTAACCAACCAAAGAAGAAAGATGGTATAAAAAAAATAAGGGAAGCTTTAAAAGCTTCCCTTATTTTTTTATACTACACTTAATCAGAAGATAAACTCAACTACGTTACAAAGTCAACTATTTAAAATCCAGATAAGTATTATATTATAAAATGATTAGAATAAACAAAACACATAAACCGGCATTCCGAAATATTCATAAGAATATGTCTTGCCTAGCTTTTATTTTTCTAAAACGGCTATTGCAATTATCAAAATCAACATGTAGCTGGAAAAAATTATCGATGCTGTTTTTACAAAAGATTCAATTTTTAAAGTTTTCATACTGATGAATAATTAATGAGTAATAATTAAAATTGCAGACTTAATAGTTGTCTGTTCATTGACACTGCAAATATACTCACAAAAACACAAATAACTAGCAATCAAACATTTGTAATAATAATTCTACATATGTAGCATTAATTACTATCAGAAAATAATACTCTCACTAAAACATTAGTCGCATATAAATACATATTAGATTCAAAAACAGATTTCGAAAACAATAAAACAAGAGGAATGGCTGCTATAATAGCTATTTTTAATACAATAACTTCACACAAGCAGATAATTAGCAAAAGAAATACATTCACGACCAAAATAGATTACTACTTTTTCGCAAAATATATTTATCTTTTATTGCAGACAAAGAAATTTTCAGCACAATTGATTGTTGGAAAACGCCGATTTTATTAGCATCTATTAATCTCTTGCTCCGTTTTTAAAACATTAAATAACATGTATAAGCAACTGTCAAAAAATAAAAAAACAGCTTTTATACTACAAAAAGATCAATTTTAGAACTATCTTTTTCGATTAAATTTTATGATATCAGCCATTTAAGCCTAATATTATGATAAAGTGAATGCAGTTAACCGGCGAAATACCCAGCTTTCCGGTTTTGCCAGACTTTAATGTTTTCTTCTCATTTTTCTTTATAAAGCATTTCTATCATAAAGTCTATTCGACGATTACCTTAAAATCGATATCCTATGGTCAGACCAAAATTTCCAAATCTATTTTTTGCTATCGGAAAACTATAGTTAGGATCAATTTCGTAATTATGTGTAAAACCACCACCGGTGTTATAAGAAGATGAATTTGAGTTAGAGTAGCCAAACGCTTGATTCAAAAATTTTTCTTTATCAAAAAAATCATAAACAGTAATTAGGGGGGAATAATATATTTTCAAAATCAGCCCTCCTATTAAATTGTCGTAACGATAACCAACCGTGGGGACAAAATAAATAGCTTCTGACCTGGGGCGTAATTCTTGAGTATTGCCAAACAATTCAGCCGGAATATGCGATTTTTCAAGTCCTTTTATATACGATGCCCCCAGTCCAAGTTCAAGATGATGCTTTTTTGTTCCTGTTAGCAAGTTAAACCCTATAGGAATTCCAACAAAGTCTCCATCAGTCAAGGGCCCGTACCCAAAACCAACCCGGGCATTTAGTATGCAGTTTTTGAGCTGTCCAATTTCATATTCACCGTTTAAACTATAAATACCACTGTTTCCTGCCAAATCCAGCGTTATAACAGATTTAGTCGATTTATTTTGAGAAACTCCCGGTATGCCAGCCAGCAGAACTAACAGCAGGAATCCTATTTTCTGCCCAATTCTCAGGCATCCATTTTTTTCTGTTTTCATAAATATCATGTGATTGTTGCTAATGCAAATCAGGAGTTGAAGACAAGTATATTTTACTTCTAATAACCTGAACTCGGGATAAGCTCGGATTCATTTTTCAAATTACACAATTGAATATTACAGTGCTCTGCACCTAATGATGATAATTGATACCTAATACTACAAATATTTGGGGACTCTGTCCCTCAAAAAGGTGCAGCGCACCGAGCTATTTGTAGAAATTTAGCCAGACACATAAATCGAAGGTGCAGCGCACCGACATATTATTTTCAGATATATTTGATAACTAAGGTGCATTATTAAGTTGACCCTGCTTTTTCATTTATTACTTATCCCGAACTCTGGTTAATAAGTTATTTCCCAGAGAGAATAGACATCAATAGAAAACTAGAAAAGCTCAATCAATTCCCTGTAGGTAATAAACATAGAAAAATGTGAATGTTCTACGGACAATAAATGTACATATCTGTCTATTCTATGGATATGTAAGTCCTACGGACTATTGAGTTTTCTCATCTTACCTTCTTAATGTAAATCGGCAAAACTGCTTTATCCTACCTTACACTGACAATCACAGTTTTCACTTCTGACGTTTCTACATTAGTTATTATAAGCTCCGAACTGCCACTTTGAAGGGCTTTAATATGCACAACACGTGGATTACTTTGACTCAGAGTTGGTTCGATAGGCCACGAAAGAAGTTCAGCTGATATAACATTCGTGTTCGAAATAGTTAATGTGTAGTTGCCACAACCAGATACAATACCGTATTCCGATTCAGCACCTGCTGCTAATTGTAGAGAACCTGCTGAAGGCGATACAGCAAAAGAATAATGATCTACTACCTGAATATTATATGTTAGAGTAGGCCAATATTCTTTCAGATAATACAAATTACAGACGCCCTTATTTTTGGCTGTAATCTGCAGATTGTTCGCCGTTCCACTAACCTGAATTACCGAGGCTGTATCCATCAAAGAATACAGTGGTTTAGAATCAGTATTCGTTATATTTTTGGTATCACCTGTTTTAATAAATACGATATTTGACACCGGAGACACTCTGGCAATAAATTCATCGATAGTGACCTTGATTTTTACCTGATTTTTATCTTGATCCGTCAACGTAACAATTGCATTGCCAATATTATAACCTGTAATGTATAGCTTATTGTCTATCAAAACATACTGGGCAACAGCAGCATCAGAGCTTGTAACTTTATAATTGCCGGCTCCCTTGGTAATCGTAATTTCTGCATAAGGTTTATTCGGACTTAAAGTTATCTCGGTGCTGCTAACTGCAAGTGGAGCATCTTGTTCAATCGGATTATTATCCTTGCAAGAAAACAACAATAAAGTTATTAGAAAACAGTAAAGACATTTCATTTTGTTCATCTTGTTTTAATTTGTAGATCTTTTATACTTTGTTTTTTTAATCGGTGAACTTTCACCAACTCCACGACTGTGATTCATTGTCGAGAATGTCAGAATAGTCACCCGATGAATAAATTACGATATACATAGTGTTCTGCCGTAAATACTAATCCTTCATAAATGTCACACGATGCAATTATGCAGCAGCAGAGGACACTAGTAATTATAAATCGGTGAACTTTAACCCAACTCCACAACTGTGATTCATTGTCGAGAATGTCAGCACAGTCACCCGATGAATAAATTACGATATACATAGTGTTCTGCTTTTAATACTAATCCTTCATAGATGTCACACGATGCAATTATGCAGCAGCAGAGGACACTAGTAATTATAAATCGGTGAACTTTACCCAACTCCACGACTGCGATTCATTGTCGAGAATGTCAGCACAGTCACCCGATGAATAAATTACGATATACATAGTGTTCTGCTTTAAATACTAATCCTTCATAAATGCCTCACAATGCAATTATGCAACAGCAGAGTAACAATAAGTTATTTTACTTATTCGATTTATTTTTGTTTTTTTCTTACCTCTATTCTTGCTTGCGACATTCGTTCACGTAATTGGCATTGGGTGTTTTGTACTTTTGCGAGAGTTGCGCATAATAAGGATGATTCTTATCCCAATACCTTAGCTTATTTGTTCGCAAAAAATCTTTATAATCAATCAATAACTCTTCCAATGAAGCACGTGCCACGTTGGTGAGCTTTATCTCTGTTTCTTTCGAAGTGCCCGAAGCCATACTGGCTTCTACGATGTTTTGTTTGCCCGAGCGTGCGGCTTGCACCATTTGGTCGATGGTACGGTCGTAGCGTTGGAAGTATTTCTTGCAAAAATACTGTGTTCCGTCGTAGATGATCTCTGACTTCTGATAGGTTATCAACCGTTCGTAACCCCCATGTTTTGGAATAAAACCATCGGCGTTGTATTGCTTGTCCATGGCTTATTGGTTTTTAAGGTTTGTACTTTTGTTTTTCTCTTTTTTATCGGTGAACTTTCGCCAACTCCACGACTATGATTCATTGTCGAGAATGTCAGCACAGTCACCCGACGAATAAATTACTATATACATAATTTTGCTTTTAATACTAATCCTCTATAAATACCACACGATGCAATTATGCAGCAGCAGAGGACAGTAGTAATTATAAATCGGTGAACTTTACCCAACTCCACGACTGGGATTCATTGTCGAGAATGTCAGCACAGTCACCCGATGAATAAATTACTATATACATAGTGTTCTGCCGTAAATACTAATCCTTCATAAATGTCACACGATGCAATTGTTCGGTAGCAAGAGCAGATACTATTTTTATCTAAATTAATCACCAAAGATAAAAACAAATTATTACATTAACAACCATTTTACTCATTAATTACTTATTGGGCTTTCTGCGCGTTTTGGAGGCCGAAGTTTCTGAAAAAAATAAGGTTCAGGAGTCTTCGTACTTTTGGTGTTCACGTATCTTTTCCAAAGTTCGAAACTTTGGAAAAGTTATTCAGGTCTAACTCCTCTCCGGTCGCGTATTTTCGATTTCCTATTTAGTAATACGCCCGCCCGTCTGAGTCCTTTCAGCACTCAATTCAGCATTTCTTCTTTCCGGTTGAGTGCGCACGCCGCCGGTCTGAGTAATTTTCCTCTTGCATCGGGTATTTTTGCCTTTGCATTTAGCAATACAGCCTCCGGTTTTAGGAATTTTAGCTTTTCACTCAGGAATTATTGCTTCGCGTTGAGGAATATTCATGCCGCACTGAGGAATATTCACGGCGCACTGAGGAATTTTTAGTTCCGTTAGAGTAATTTTGCATACCAATTGAGTATTCATTAAGAAGTTTTAATGGGGATACATTTCGCTTTGAGTATTTTCACATTCCAATTGTATATCCATTAGGAAGTTTTAATGGGGCTTAAGACATAATTAATATATCACGCATACCAATTGTTTCAGGACGCATACCAATTAAGTAATGGAGCATTCCACTTGAGTATTTTCACATTATATCTTAAGAACACAACACACAAATTAATATATCGTTCACTTAAATTCTTTCAGAGAGCTTCCGCACTAAGTATTTTCGTTCCTCTTTTTATGAAATTGTCGAGCAAAAAGAGTTATTTCGCAATCCGTTTGCACTTTTTCAGTACTTGCTTTCGTATTCATCAGATGACTTTAAGTCAGCCGATGAGTAAAAGCACGCAAACGACCCAAACGACCCAAATTACCACAAATAAGATTTGTAAAGTTGAATCGGATTTGCAAAATTCCTATTCAATGAAATTGCGCTAATTTGCTGTTTTTGCGGGATTTGCGTTCAAAAATTGGCACATTTTGCAGTATTAGCGTTCCCCAAAAAAGCAAGCTGGCAAGAAACACCACGTATTCAGGCCTCTTTATACTTTTTATAATCAATGCCAAATTTGTCGAGCCGCAACCCCAGTATCCGTCGGGTAAGTCCCAGCTCGTCGGCCGCAGCAGACATGTTCCCTTTATGATTTTCAAGTGCTTCCACTATCATTTCATATTCCACTATTTCCAGTTTGGCCACCAGTCCTTTTTTAAATGTAGTACTGGTTGTCAGAGGGGTTTGGAGCGAAAGCGGAAGGTCGTAACTATGTATCACATTGTCGTCCGACAGAATCACCGCCCGTTCAATCACGTTTTCCAGTTCGCGCACATTGCCCGGCCAGGAGTACGAAAGCAACATTTCCTGCACAGGGGTGGATATGCGCTTTATTTCCTTATTAAACTTCTTCACAAAATGAGCCACAAAGTGTTCGGCCAGTATAATAATGTCGCTGTTTCGTTCGCAAAGCGGTGGAATCAGAATGGGAAACACATTCAGACGGTAATACAGATCTTCGCGAAACGTACCTTCTTTCACCATTTTAAACAGATCGCGGTTGGTGGCGGCAATAATGCGGATGTCCACTTTTATAGTGGCATTGCCCCCTACCCGCTCAAACGACCGTTCCTGCAATATTCTGAGCAGCTTGGCTTGCATGGGCAACGACAGTTCGCCCACCTCGTCCATAAAGATAGTACCCCCGTCGGCATCCTCAAAACGTCCTTTCCGCATTTTGTCGGCACCGGTAAACGAGCCTTTTTCGTGTCCGAAGAGTTCGCTCTCCACCACACTCTCTGGCAAGGCAGCGCAGTTGAACTTAATAAATGGAGCCGCAGCTTGCGGACTGTTGTAATGAATAGCACTTGCCACCAGCTCCTTGCCCACTCCGCTTTCGCCCAACAGCAACACGGTAGATTTGGTTTGTGCTATTTTACCGATCAGCGCATACACCTCCAGCATAGGCTTCGAATTGCCGATAATATTCGACGGATGGAATTTTTCTTTCAGCGCATCTTTCAACCGTTCGTTTTCCTCTTTCAGAAAAATGCTTTCTTCGTTATCAATCAGGTAAATCTCCACAGCCTGAGCTATCAGCGTAGCTATGATGTCCAGAATTTCTACATCGTAGCGCAACTGATGAGGGTTGTCGCATATCCGCTCCACACTGATAGCTCCCAACACCTTTTTGCCAAGTTTAATGGGAATGCACACAAACGAAAGCTCTGCGTCCGACGGTGTAGTAAGGCTTTTGGTTCGGTTCAAAAAGTCAGGCTCGTCGGCAATACGTGGCACCACCACTGCCTTACCGGTTTGCACCACCCGCCCGGTAATTCCTTCACCCAGCGAGTACACACCCCTAGTTTCTTCCCGTTCGGTAAGTCCGATGCTGTCGTGTATAAATATTTTACCGGTCTTGCTGTTAAACAGGTTTACCATGCCCCGTATCACACCCATGTCCTCTTTCATTATTTTCAACAGAAGCGACAAGGTATCAGGCAGGTTTTCGCTTTCAATAACGATTTTGCTCATTTGCGACAAAGGCGAAAGCATTTCTCCCCGGCACTTAATCACCGTATCAGGCTTCCTACCCTGACAAAAATGAACGACTGTTTGTTCGGCTATTCTGGTTTTTGGACTATTCATTGTTATTCCCTCTCTTTTGTTTTTATTCTTTATCGTCCGCTAAACCCGATATATGAAACTTTGTGAGAGATTTTTCACTTCGTTCAAAATGACAAGCAATGTTTTATGTTTGGGGATTGGGTAGGTTGGCGGCATAGCCGCCAACCTACCCAATCCCTTACAAAGAGAATGTAATAATCTGTCATTCTGAACAAAGTGAAGAATCTACTGCTTTTTACCGGACAACTATTATTTTTAGTACTTCATTCAACTGTCCGGACCTGTCTGTCTATGCCGGTTCGCAGTAATATTCGTATAAAGATATTAGATAAGGGTTAACAGTATTTTCGTTTACAGGTGGCGTCTGATGTCCTCTTTCAGGGCATGCATGTCGCAGTTTCGGATAAAGTTCCATCCAATCCAGTTCAGCTTCGTACCCGGTAAAGCATTGTTTACTTTTGCATTGGCGGCTACGAGTCCATGCTGCTCCAACAACTCGCCCACTTCCCTCCCAATCAAAAAGCGGATTACATCTTTGTATTTATCAAAAGCCCCTCTTTTTACCAACATCTGAACAGGGAGTAAAATGGCACCATCATTGGGCCATATAATTTCATAATCCAGATTATTCTCAATCTTTTTGGCATATGAGTAAGGCATTACATAGATGGAAGCATCTATTTTATTACCCTCATTTATGGTAAGCAACATTTCTTCGGGGTGAATCCGCGTAAGCGTATTTTTGCCCAGTTGCTTCAGGGCTTCATATCCATATTCCTTTACAAAATGAGCAAAAACCGTGTTGCAATGAAAATCCCGATCGCCCGAAAACACAATACTGCTTCTCAATGCCGGATTCAGCAATTCGTACCATTCGCGCGGAGGCTGGGTAGTTTCATACTTTGCTTTATGTGCAACCAGTACCAGCGCTTCGGCACCCAGATAACCAAACACCCTGGCAGGATGACTAATCTTTGTATCAGCATACATAGAATTGAGAGCATAATTGAAAGTTTCAAAATTCCGGTCGTTCAGCAACCTGCTACTACGATGATAAAGGCTGTTCAGGTCGGTAGTTATCAAAATATCCGGAAACTGACTGGCTGAGGCCAATGTTTCAATTTTGTTGTAAAAGATGTTTTCCTGGTGTGTACTTCCACTGAAAACAACCGAACCATGCCCCTCATCGGCATATTGCGGAAATTTCTCGGCAAACAAAGTCCTGAATGCAGCTTGCAGCTCCAGCGGCAATATCGCAACAATAAAAGTACTGGCTTTGTGTTTCTTCAAATGTGGCGTGTCGTACCTTAGCACCCCCACATTCATTTCCTTATCCGACAGAACAGGAAACGCCGCGCTACCCTCCAGCAGGTTTTTAGTAATATTCGTTTCCCTGTTGCCCGGCTTCTGACACAAGCTGCCAAACGAAACTATCTCCATCAGATTTTCGTCCACCTGAGGCATTTCATCCTTTTTTACCTTCTTCATAACATATACCTTTTCAAAAAAAATAGCATTCAACCTTATTATTTATCGTTATACAAACCAAAGAATATCGATAAAATAAAAAAAATGCAATTTGCTACCATAGAACTAATTGCTCGCACAAAAACGTTCAATTTGCATGCCATCCGGAAATAAATTATAAATTACTAAAAATGTGGTAGATAAAAAAATGACGGATTATTTATTCATACATTTAGGAAGTTCGACCAAAAATACCCTGACAAAAATGTATGAAATCCGACCTGAAATCGAATGCAATTTATCCCTTGCTCTATAAATAGCAAAAATATAAATACAACAAAACCCCGATCTGCACAGTTGAACAGATCGGGGTTTGGGTATGTCTGGTTATTCTGAATCAGACTGCTGCTATTTGAATAGCAGAGGAGTGAATTCAGTGAGGTAAATGCGCCAGTTTTTCCAGATATGCCCCTCGGTACTTTCGTAATAAGTATATTTGTAACCGCCTTTGTCGAGTAGCTTGCGATAGTCTTCATTGGCTTTATACAAAAAGTCGGAGTTACCGATGGCAATCCAGTAAAGCTTCGGGTTTTTGCTGAACTGCGTTTTCAGTTTAGCATCCATATCGTCGTAAATAGGTGATTTTACATCCTTATTAGGCTGAATGGCTGCCGAAAAAAGTCCCACATAGTCGAACATATCGGGATATTGCTTGGAAATGTGCAGGGAGTGAAAACCACCCATCGATAAACCGGCAATAGCACGACCGGCCTTGGTGTTGACAGTGCGGTAATTGCTGTCAATAAACTTTACCACATCCGGAAAGCTGGTTTCCATAGCTCCTTCCATCGTTTTAGGAAGTTGCATAGTTGGTTTGTAAAAACCCAGTGCCGATTCTCCGGGAGCAGCTTCCTGCGATACGTTTCCGTTGGTCATGACTACAATCATCGGGGTGACTTTGCCTTGTGCAATCAGGTTATCGAGAATCTGTGCTGTACGTCCCAGAGCAATCCAGGCCTCTTCGTCGCCGCCCATTCCATGAAGCAGATAAAGAACCGGGTATTTCTTATTGCCGGCTTCGTATCCTGCCGGTGTGTAAACAGTCATGCGGCGAGTCATATTCAGGGTAGGACTGTTGTACCACCTGCGTGACACCGTACCGTGAGCTACATTGTTTACTTTGTACAAATCGGCCCGTCCGCCACCAATTAAAAATACATTGGTTACCGATGCCACATCGCGAATCAGATATACATTGTTGGGGTCGGTAGTTTTGAGTCCGTCCACGATAAAAGAATAGCTGTAGAGTTCCGGTTTCAGGGCTTCGGGGGTAGTATATTCCCATACACCGTCTTTTTCTTTTTTCAAATCGGCAGTACCTGTCCTGTCGTATTTACCAAAAGAACTGTCGACTTTTTGAGTGGGTAGGAAATCACCGGTAATCTCCACTTTTGCCGCATTGGGTGTCTGCAAACGGAAAGTGACCGTGTTATCAGCATTTACCTGCGGTGAAATAATACTTTGTGCACCAAAAAGTGCCTGCTGTGCAAAAGCAGTCACCGACAGAATTAGAAACAGGCCGAGAATTGTTTGTTTTTTCATATTTATTTATTTTTTGTATTAGTATAAATCCGAGCGGATAGTCGCGTAATTTTCAGTTCCAAAAGTAAGAATAATTTTAGATATTCCGGATGTAAAATTAATTAAAAATAAATGTATGAGGTCAGAATAAAGTAACTCGAAAACAGGAAGACACTAAAACATCGTAAAATATTTTTAATGCTTTCCCGTAAAACTGAAGGTTATAGATAAACTGACTGACTCTCTCCCACCAGGCTTTTTGGTACCGGATTCTTTAAATCTGATGAAACATCAATTTATTTATCTAAATCACTCAACCGGGCAAGCATTTGTAAGATGGATTGTGTAATTTTGTGCTATCAAAAAATACAGAGTAAAATAACACTAAGTCACATAGAACAGCGAGTTTATAATTTCGGATATTCTCTATCTAAGTGTTCTGCATTTTTACTAAACTTTTTGTGACTCTTTGTGCACTTAGTGTCTTAGTGTTTAGTCTTATTTATTTAATGACATTCTATCTGATATAAATTCCAATGACGATTGACAAAACAAATGCCGCCAGGCTTCTTGATAAAGCAAAAATCAAATATCAATTAATTGCTTACGAAGTAGATGAAAATGATTTGAGTGCCGTGCATGTTGCTTCGCAACTAAACGAAGCTGTAGAACAGGTTTTTAAAACACTGGTGCTAAAAGGCGATAAAACGGGCTATTTTGTGTGTATCATTCCCGGAGCCGAAGAACTGGATTTGAAAAAAGCCGCTAAGCTATCCGGAAACAAAAGTTGTGAGATGATTCCGATGAAAGAACTGCTGGCAATCACCGGATATATTCGGGGCGCCTGTTCACCCGTTGGGATGAAAAAGCATTTCCCCACCTTTATTCATGAAAGCTGCCTGACCTTCGACAAAGTATACATCAGTGCCGGAAAAAGAGGACTACAACTTCATCTGTCGCCACAAGACCTGATAGCCGAAGTAAGAGCCACCAGCGGTTTTCTGATAACTGAGTAAAAATTACCGAAAGAACTGATTTAAATACAAAATAATTAGTATCAAATTTGCCCGATGGTGCGTTTTGCTTTGCACCAGACAGACATATTTCAGGCAAACAGCCCAATTAAACTTTCTGTTTGAAAAAAAGCAAAAAAAGAGGATATCCTTTGGGAACACCCTCGTACAAGAATAATAGCCCACAAGGCAAAATAGATGATGAAAAAACTTTTAAAAAGTATTGGTTTGGTGCTACTCACAGCACTGGTTATGGTAGCCTGCTCATCGCAGGAAAAAGATAGTCCGCTTAGTTTATTCCCCGTTCGTCGTGGAAATGTTTTCAGTTATATCGATCCGACAGGCAAGATCATTGTCAACCCGCAATTCAAGGAAGCCACCGTATTTAAAAATGGACTGGCACTGGTTCAGACCTTCGGAAAAAAGCCGGGTTGGGGTTTTATTACACCCAAAGGTGAGTTTGCCATAAAAGCCACCTATAAAGAGGCAACCGTATTCAGTGAAAATCTTGCTTGGGTAGTTGCCGAGAACGGAGCTCCCGAAGCCATCAATGCACAGGGCGAAATTAAATTCAAACTACCTGTAGCCAAATCGGTACGGGTATTTAAAAACGGCATGGCCGCCTTTTGTGTTACGGCCGACAGCACCCATGTAAAATGGGGATTTGTGGATAAAACAGGAGCAATCAAAATACAAGCACAGTTTGCAGCAGTGTCTGATTTTAGCGAAGATAAATGTGCTGTGCAAACCGCCACCGGCGAATGGAGCTATATTAATACGGAAGGAAAATTTATTACAACCTCCAAATATACAAATACCAAAGACTTTATAAACGGAAAAGCCATAGTGGCATCCGGAAATCGTTGGGGCGTAATAGATGAAAAAGGAAACTATGTTATCAAGCCACAATTTTCGGACATGAGAGCTGACAAAAACGGGTTTATCATCAAAGAAAACAACCAATGGGGATGGTGTGACGAAAAAGGTAAAACCGACATAAAACCTCAGTTTGCCGATGCCTATCCTTTCAATGGACATAAACTGGCTCCCGTAAAAGTGGGGAATAAATTCGGTTATATCAACAAAAAAGGAAAGCTGATTATTGCTGCTCAGTTTGATCTGGCTATGCCTTTTAATGGTAAACTGGCGTGGGTGGAGCAAGGGCACAAAGGAGGTTTTATTGATAAAGATGCCAAGTACCAGATCAGCCCGCTGTACGACAGCATTGCCATAGATTTGAAAGACTATCTGCAAACCGGAACATCAGCTTTCGAAACAGTGAATTCCGATTATTTCGATCTGAATGCCATTGTGAACCGGATAAAAAATGATATTACCGAAAACACCGTGGCCGGAATGAATTTCAGCACCCCGATGTCCTACATCCTGCGGAAATATAAAAAGTTGGAAACCGACTTTATCCGCACCGCTTCGGAACATGCCATTATTAAAGCCGAAAGGATCTCAAATGATGCCACACTGGATTTTTTCATTCTAGGAACTCCGTGGAACGAGAAGTACAGCGGCAACCTGACGTTTACCTATACCCTCAAACCCCATTACCAGCACAGCGGTTTCTCTTACAGAATAAAACTTACAGGCAAAGCAATCGGTAAAGAAAACCTTATATTAAAAACACTGGAAACAGCCCTGAAAGGTTATAGCAAAGACACAAAACATTCCAATGAAAATGTAACTATTCTGCAAAGTAAAAAGCAATTGATCATAGGACTGAAACAAAGTGGGATTGTGATTGCCGCCATTTATCCGGTAAACGCAGAGAACCTGCAAATGATTAATTTGAACTATGGAGACGGTCTTGAATCGGATTCTACGGTTGTTGAGAGTAGTAGTCCCCACCAATAGCAGTACACCATGATTACACAAACAGAATTTTCAATTCGTGCTCGCAACCGCGGTTTTCATCTGATCACCGATGAGATAGAACGAAACCTACCGGTTTTACCGGAAATGGGACTCTTGCATTTGTTTCTGAAACATACTTCGGCTGCTCTCACTATCAACGAAAATGCCGACCCGGATGTACAAACGGATATGGGACGCATTTTCGACCGCTTGGTACGTGAACGCGAGCCTTATTACGAACATACGCTGGAAGGAGATGATGATATGCCCGCTCATGCCAAATCAACTCTGGCAGGCGTAAGTCTTAGCATCCCCATAACTCACGGACGACTGAATATGGGTATCTGGCAAGGCATTTACCTGTGCGAATTCAGAAATAAAGGTGGAAACCGAAAACTTGTTGCCACGATAATCAGCTAAAAAAGATGAAGATCGAAAAGTATTCGATAAGTTCATATCTTTTTTTTGTTATTTTTGTACTGAATTTGATACATCATTATAAAAAGAGCTCCCTATTTAATCGGTTATCCGCAAAATCAAATAGACAAACGAAGTTAGCGCCCATGAAAGATCACTACAATGTAAACAGAATATTAGTTATTCGCTTTCGTCGAATTGGAGATGCAGTACTGTCTTCGGCCATTTGTTCTTCTTTAAAGAAAAGTTTTCCATCGGCAGAAATTCATTACGTATTAAATGAGAACATCGTTCCGTTATTTGAGAACCACCCGGATATTGATAAAATAATCAGCTTTTCAGATCACGAAAACAACAATATATTCAGCTATTTACAAAAGGTATGGAAGATTACGCATGCAAATCAATATGACATCATTGTTGATTGTCGTTCAACAGTGAAAACCCTGCTTTTTTGTTTGTTCTCGATGTCTACTCGCTATCGCTTAGGAATACGTAAATCTTACAATCTGCTGTCAACTCATACAATCAGGACAGAAGATTATGAGAGTAATGTCGACAGAATGCTGGCTATCTTACAACCGGTAGAAAAGCAACTGAATATACAACTTACCAAAAACTTTCGGTTGAAAATTATGGACGAAGAACAGCAGCATTTCAGAAGCTACATGATGGAAAAAGGAATTGATTTTTCAAAACCTGTTGTGGTATGTACCGTTGCCGCCCGAATTGCTCATAAAATATGGAATACGGATTATATGGCCGAAGTGCTTCTACGCATGATCGAAAAGTATGATGCACAACTCATATTCAATTATGTGGGAGATGAATTAGTGGTGGCGCAATCGGTTAAAGAAAAGATGGGTAATCCGACACAGGTATTTCTTGATGTAGAAGCAAAATCGCTAAGAGAGTTAGGAGCTTTACTAAAAAACGCCGATTTCTTTTTTGGCAATGAAGGTGGTCCGCGTCATATCTCTCAGGCCTTAGACATTCCATCCTATGCCATTTATCCTCCGGAAATCGCAAAAAAAGAATGGTTGCCCAACGCCTCCGAAAGGTTTCAGGGCATTGAGGTTAATGACATTATGAGCGACTCTGAACTGGGAACGCTCAGCTATATTGATAGCTTTAATACAATTACTCCGGATGTGGTCTGTGTAGGACTTTTTGAAATGCTAAACAGGTATTTAAAACCAAAAACAGATACTAAAGAATTTGTCAGTTCTTTCAACAAACAAGAAACTATTCAATGAAAATAGTCCATTCTTTTATTTTCTCCCTGCTCGTTGTTATGCAGGTCAATGCCCAGCAAATGACTCCGGACATTGCAGTTCGGTTATCCCGTTTACCTCTGGGTTGTATCAGTCAGGAATGGCCCAATAAAACATCTCACCTATCCGCCACAGCTACCGATCACGTTTTGCTACCGTCGGAATTACATCCGGCTTTCTTTGGATGTCTGGACTGGCACAGTAGTGTGCATGGTCATTGGTTATTGGTAAAAATATTGAAGACTTATCCTGGCATCACTAACAAAGACAGCATCATTGCCTGCCTGAACAATTCATTTCAGGATGAGAAGATCATCAAAGAATCAGAGTACTTCAAACTTTACACAGCTTCGAACACCTACGAGCGAACTTATGGCTGGGCTTGGCTTTTAAAGCTGGACGAAGAATTGTTATCATGGAACAACCCCAAAGCCCGACAATGGCACAAAAGTCTTCAACCTCTGACTGCGACCATTGAAAAACTATGGAAAGACTATCTGCCAAAACAAATCTATCCAAACAGAACAGGTGTTCATCCCAATACAGCTTTTGGACTGGCTTTTGCACTTGATTGGGCGCGGGCTGTATCCGATCATGATTTTGAGAAACTCATTATCCAAAAGTCCATAGAGTTTTATTATGACAACAAGAAAGTTCCGGCTTATTTTGAACCCGACGGAAGTGATTTCTTCAGCCCTTCACTCGAAGTGGCCGACCTGATGCGACGTGTACTCAACAAGCATGAATTTTCAAAATGGTTCAGCAACTACTACGACAAACGCAGCATTGCCCGACTGATAACACAGCCTATAGTAAGCGATAAAAGCGATTACCAAACCGTACATCTGGTTGGATTATCGTTCAGCAGAGCCTGGTGCATGAAAGGTATTGCCAGTGCATTACCTGCCAACGATCGCAAATCGAAGTTATTTAAATCTACTGCCAATGCTTTTATCAAAAGCGCCCTACCTGAAATAACTAACGATAATTACGGCGGAAGTCACTGGTTAGCCAGTTTTGCTTTTTACGCTATGCAGTAAAACTAAGAAACTGTTTAAAAAAACAGCTTAACATTAACTGGCTATCAGTTGTTTAATTGAATTCTATTTCGTAACTTTATGGATACCAAACGCATAAAGAATAATGAAATCGTATTCAACCAACCTTTCC
>Ga0302170_10000277_pt1 | contig 20282 bp, 22 predicted proteins | sample I_Fen_N2_1_FD_193492 | JGI IMG/M metagenome (GOLD analysis project Ga0302170, IMG submission 193492) | Peat permafrost microbial communities from Stordalen Mire near Abisko, Sweden - I_Fen_N2_1 | ecosystem: Environmental > Terrestrial > Soil > Wetlands > Permafrost | place: Sweden: Abisko...
ATCTCGGCTGGTATTATCGTAAATTAGTAGTTCCTATAATTTTGAAGAAATGCAGTAAGATTATTACTGTCAGTCAATTTGAATGTCGTCGGATTCAAGAGAAATTGCATTTGCCGATTGATCGCATTATGTATATATATAATGGATTCAGTTCACACTTCTCTCCTGTTCCCGATGCGTTACGCATCACTCATCGTTATTTGGATTCCGATAATTTCTTTTTCTTTTTAGGGAATACTGATCCTAAAAAGAACACAGCACGGACTTTGAAAGCGTATGCCTTGTATGCACGACGTGTGGGTATTGATAAGGCTTTGCCATTGCTTGTGGCAGATCTTGATCAAAGCCATCTTAATGCACATGTTGAGGCCGAAAAATTGAGTGATGTTGCTAACCTAATTCATGTTTCCGGATATATTGTCAATACCGACCTGCCTGCTGTTTTTACAGTAGCTCGTGCTTTTATTTATACTTCTCTTAGAGAAAGTTTTGGCATTCCGCAGTTAGAAGCCATGGCTTGTGGTACGCCGGTACTAACCAGCAATACTTCTTCTATGCCTGAAATAGGAGGAGATGGAGCATTGTTGGTTGATCCGTTTAATGAAGAAGAAATAGCTTCTCAACTGGAATGTTTGGCTCTCGATGATCAGCTTTGTGAGAGGTTGCGTAAATATGGGCTAGAGAATGTAACACGATTCTCTTGGAAGCATACAGCTGAATGCGTTTTGGCAGTTTATAAAGAAGTCGTCGATAATAAAGCAAACTAAGATGACAGGAATTGAATATACATTCTGGATATTTGCCTTTATTGTGTTTTATACTTATTTAGGCTATGGAATTGTGCTGGGCTTATTAGTGCGGCTCAAAGATCGCGTTTGCCCTGAGCCAAAGTTATCTCTCCATGAAGAATCGGAATTGCCGGAGATGACCCTCTTTGTATGTGCTTACAACGAAGATTTGGTGGTCAACGAAAAAATGAAAAATACACGAGCGCTAAATTACCCGAAAGAGAAGTTGAAGATTCTTTGGGTGACAGATGGCTCTACTGATCAAACGAATCAGCTTTTGGCTCAATACCCTGAGGTTCGTGTGGTTTACGACCCACTTCGTGGTGGAAAGTCGGCTGCGTTGAATCGGGGAATCCATTTTGTAGAGACCTCATTAGTGGTTTTTACTGATGCAAATGCGATGATTGGAGAGAACTCGCTTTTGGAGATCGCCCGACTTTTCTTGAACCCTAAGGTTGGATGTGTAGCAGGAGAGAAGCGTGTGAACCAAGAAGGAGCACAGGCTGCTGGAGCTACCGAAGGTATTTATTGGAAATATGAATCCAAGTTGAAAGAGTGGGACTACCGCCTGTATTCTGCAGTAGGCGCTGCGGGTGAACTTTTTGCAATGCGTACTGCGCTTTATACAGAATTACCAAAAGATTCGTTGCTTGACGACTTTATTCTTTCTTTGCGAATTGCGATGAAAGGTTATCGTATAGGATATAGCTCTGAGGCTTATGCCTTCGAGAATGCTTCGGCCGATATGCAGGAAGAAGCGAAACGAAAAAAACGCATTGCAGCGGGAGGTTTACAAAGTATTGCTCGACTATTGCCTCTATTCAATATATTCAAATATGGTGTATTGAGTTGGCAGTATGTTTCACATCGAGTACTGCGATGGACCGTAACTCCTGTTTTCTTGTTCCTTTTGCTACCTCTGAATATTGTTTTACTATGGAGCGACAGAGCAGTATTGTATGGGGTAATTTTGTTTCTGCAGATGCTCTTTTATTCTTTGGCTTTTGGTGGTTGGAGAATGTCACAACGAAAATTGAAAAATAAAATATTATTTGTGCCTTATTATTTCCTGTTTATGAATATAAATGTGTTTCAAGGTGTAAGGTACTTAATACACAATCGGGGAATAGGTACCTGGGAAAAATCGAAACGTGATAATAATTAAAATCTAGACCAAATGAATGCAAAGAAAATATTAGTAACAGGAGGAGCCGGTTTCGTGGGATCCAACCTTTGTGCAAGCCTACTTGAGCAGGGGCATGAGGTGCTCTGCTTGGATAACTTCTATACAGGATCGATGAAAAACATCACTCCACTGTTAAAGAATCCTCGCTTTCAGCTAATTGAGAAAGATGTGATGCTACCTTTTTATGAAGAGGTTGATCAGGTCTATAATTTAGCTTGTCCCGCTTCCCCTATACATTATCAAAAAGATCCGGTACTTACCATACGAACTTCTTTTTTAGGAACTCAGAACTGTTTAGAACTTGCTAAAAAATGTGGAGCTACTGTTTTGCAGGCTTCTACTAGCGAGGTGTATGGAGATCCTGAAGTCCATCCACAATCGGAATCGTATAGAGGCTGTGTCAATACACTCGGCATTCGTGCATGTTATGATGAGGGAAAGCGTTGTGCTGAGACCTTGATGATGGATTATCATCGGCAATATGGCGTAGATGTTAAGATTGTGCGTATTTTTAATACTTATGGCCCGAATATGGAAATAAATGACGGACGTGTGATTTCCAATTTTATTGTGCAAGCACTTCGGAATCAAGATATAACGATGTATGGAGATGGACTGCAAACTCGTTCTTTCCAGTATATCGACGACCTTGTTCATGGCATTCAGTTGTTGATGAATTCACCTCGTGGGTGTATCGGTCCCGTAAATATCGGTAACGATACTGAAACGACTCTTCAGGAGTTGGCCGTGAAAATTATTGCATTAACAAATGCGGAATCGAAAATTATATATAAGCCATTGCCTGAAGATGATCCTAAACGGAGAAAGCCGGATATGGCATTGGCTCGAAAAGAACTAAACTATGTGGCAAAGGTCTCTTTAGAGGAAGGTCTGCGTAAAACCGTAGATTATTTTAAAACAGTAGTATCATAAACTTTAGCAATAACAAATAAATGGAAAATGGAATTAATCCTGCTGATTATAAAATACTAATCGTAGATGATATGGTGGCTAATCTGTCGCTTTTAAAGGTCGTCCTGAAAAAGCAAGGATTTGGTGTCGTTACAGCAGATGGCGGCCAAGCGGCACTTGAGGTAGTGGCTTTAGAGAAACCGGATCTTTTATTGTTAGATGTGATGATGCCCGATATTGATGGCTTTGAAGTTGCACGACGATTACGAAGAGAACCCGCCTCAAAGGAAACCCCTATTATATTTCTTACCGCTTTAACCACTACTGAGGATATGCTGAGAGGCGCAGAAGCGGGAGGCAATGATTATGTTTCGAAGCCTTTTAAGCGAGAAGTCTTATTAGCGAGAATCGATTATCAGTTGCGTATGCTAAATGCGAGTCGTGCGCTCATTCGGCGTACCGAAGAACTTAATTTAGCTTTGCAAGAACGCGATCGTTTACATGCCTTAATAAGTCATGATTTACGCTCTCCACTGGGTAATGTAAAAATGATTTTGAATTTGCTTCTCGACTCTTTGGACAAAGATGTCATTGGCGAAGATATGCATGAACTTTTATTGATGGCCAATCGTACAGCAGAAGATACTTTCTCATTGCTCGAAAATTTACTTTCCTGGTCGAAAAATCAAATGGGTCGACTAGCCTTGGCTATTACGGATATAAATCTTTCTGCCACAATTCAGGGAACTCTTGAAGTATTTAGTTCTATCTCGCAGACTAAAAATATTAGCATCTTGATGGAAGAAATGCCGAGTGTAACTGTACGTGCTGATGTCGATTTGCTGAAAACTATTCTGCGTAACTTGTTAAGTAATGCAGTGAAGTTTTCCAATGATGGTGGCGAAATTGTTGTTTCTGCAGAGCAACATGATGAGGAAGTTTTTATTCATGTATGCGACCATGGAAAGGGTATAAAGAAGGATGACCAAGATAAAATTCTAAATCCCAATTACTCTTTTACTACCTATGGCACAAAGAATGAAGAAGGATCGGGACTAGGTTTATCACTTTGCATGGACTTTACTAAAAAGTTAGGAGGACGGCTCTGGTTTGAAAGTAAAGAAGGAGAAGGATCTACATTTAGCTTTTCTTTGCCACTGGGACAGATATCAGATAGCGTATTTTCGAATTAGTAGAATAGAATGAAATGGGTACATCTATATTTTTAATCAGTATAATAGCAGTTCTTATTTTAATAACTGTTATTATCATTTGCTGTAGCTTGAAGTCGCGACGGCAAGCAAAAAAGGAAAAAGCATTTCTTAATTCGGCTCAGGAAGTTTTTCTTGAGATCTTCGATTCGCTTTCGCTTGGGTTTTCTTTAAAAGATGCTTCTAATGGAGGCCGTTATATCATTGTAAACAAAGATTTCGCAGAAATACATGGATTAAAAAAAGAAGATTTTTTAAATAAAACGATTGCTGAAATAAAATCAAGAGATGCCGAATGGATAGAACGTCGTGATAAAGAGGCACTTGAAACAGGTCAGATCTTATCTTCTGAATATCATAAGATGTTAGGAAAAAATGTGAACAGTTATCGTAGCACTCTGAAGCCGTTTAAGGCGAAAGATGGGCATTCTTATATATTGGATGTCTGGAAAAATATTTCAGAAGAGAAAGCAATTCAAGATGAGTTTGCTGAATACCGAACTAAGCTAGAGCTAACTCTGAACACCGGAGGAATGAACCTTTGGGAATATGATGTATTGCGTCATCGCATGTTCTTTACGGGGCACGATCGTGAAATATTTGGAGATAGTGTACCTAGAGAAAGTTTTTTGAATCTAGTTCTGCAAGATGATCGTCAAGGCATACTTGATATGTTTGACGCTGTAATTGCTGAGCGCGAAGAAAATGCAAAAGCACTTTTTCGAATTTCATACGATAACAATGATTATCGATGGTTCAGCATTCATGCCGGAGTTCTAAAGCGAGACTTGCAGACCGGTATGGTGCAGCGACTAGTTGGAATTTATAAAGATGTTACCGAGGAACAAAGTCTTCGCCAGCAGCTTGATAGCTTAAAAAAATAGTAAATGAATATAAAGAAATAACCGATGAAAAAAATAGTAATTATTGATGACAAAGAAGCGATGACTAAAGTGATGTCTCATTACTTATCTGCAAACTTTGAATGTATTTGTTTTGATAATCCTCTTAAAGCTTTTGCTTGGCTTGAAGAGGGGCACAAACCAGATTTGATTCTGCTTGATATCCGTATGCCGGAAATGACGGGTGATGAATGTCTCCGAAAGCTGAAACAAAATGAGTGGTATAAACAAATACCTGTAATCATGGTTTCTGCCGAAGATAATAGTCAGGAACGCATTCGTTTCCTTTCCGAAGGAGCCGAAGATTATATCACAAAACCTTTCAATCCGATGGAGCTGAAAGTCCGTATCACTAAAGTACTAAAATAAATTATGCCTCATTGGAAACGATTGTTCGACATTATTTTTGCGCTCTGTGCAATTATAGTATTGTCGCCAATTTTATTGCTTACAGTTCTGGCAATAAAGGTTGAAAGCAAAGGCCCTATCATTTATAGAGCGAAGCGGGTAGGGCGAAATTACTATATTTTCGATTTCTTGAAGTTCCGTTCGATGTATGTCGATGCCGACAAACGCCTTAAAGATTTTAAATCACTCAATCAATATTCTGCTGAGGCTTCTTGTAAGGAAGAATCTGCAAAGAAGTTGATAGATGCCGATGAAAATAAATTGATCGATGATGATATGAGTACTGATTATCCGGAAATGGATGAGGCTACTCTTCTTTTTGACGATGAAGGAGAAGTTTTGGAAGGAGAAATTCTTCATAAGAAAGAAGAAGAACAGAAAAATGCATTTGTGAAAATAGAGAACGATCCTCGAGTAACTCGCGTTGGTCGTATCATTCGTAAATATTCTATCGATGAGCTCCCTCAACTTTTCAATATATTGAATGGAGATATGAGTGTGGTTGGTAACCGTCCATTGCCACTTTACGAAGCTGAATTATTAACTAGCGATGAGTATATAGCTCGTTTTTCTGCACCTGCAGGCCTCACCGGACTTTGGCAAGTAGAGAAACGTGGAGGAACCAGTAAAATGTCGCCTGAAGAGCGTAAGGCATTGGATGTAGAATATGCGGCGAAGTATTCGTTTTGGTTTGATATGAAAATCATTCTTCGTACTTTTACGGCCTTCATCCAGAAGGGTGAAGTCTAAACGCCTGTCTATTAACTAGGAAAAAGACAAAAAGCTTCGCAAATTGCATAATTTATTGTAACTTTGCAGAAAATATCTTAGGGATGGCAAAAGAGAAAAGCGTATACGTCTGTAAAGCGTGCGGATATGAGTCTACTAAATGGCAGGGGAAATGTCCTTCCTGCGGAGAGTGGAACACATTCGCCGAGCAGATTGTACGTAAACAGGCCTCCTCATTTCATGCAAGCTCATTGCTCGGAAGAGAAACCGCGGCAACCCCAGTATTACTCGCAGAAGTCGATGCCGCCGAAGAGGAGCGAATCGACATGGGCGATCAGGAACTCAATCGCGTATTAGGAGGGGGATTAGTTCCCGGTTCGTTAGTCCTTTTAGGAGGAGAGCCGGGTATTGGTAAGTCGACTTTAATTATGCAGACCGTGATGAGGCTCACTCACAAACGGGTACTGTATATATCGGGTGAAGAAAGTGCACGCCAATTGAAACTACGTGCAGATCGTTTTGGCGAAATTGGAGAGCATTGCTACATCTGCTGCGAAACTTCTTTAGAGCAAATCTTTGTACACGTAAAGAATGTGAAGCCCGACATGCTAGTCATCGATTCCATTCAAACCATCTCTACCGAGAACCAAGAAACGGCGGCGGGTAGCGTAACACAAGTACGTGAATGTGCCGTTGCTATTTTAAAATATGCCAAAGAAAGTGATACCCCGGTATTGCTGATCGGCCATATAACGAAAGACGGAACTCTTGCCGGCCCTAAAGTGCTGGAACATATCGTCGATACTGTACTTCAGTTTGAAGGCGATCAGCATTATATGTACCGTATTTTACGAGCTCTAAAAAATCGTTTTGGTAATGCCGCAGAGCTGGGTATTTATGAGATGCGGCAAGATGGACTTCGCGAAGTGAGTAACCCTTCAGAGCTATTACTGACCTCCGACCGTGAAGGGATGAGCGGTATTGCCATCGGCTCAGCAGTCGAAGGAATACGCCCTTTCCTTATCGAGGTCCAAGCTTTAGTAAGTAGTGCTGCCTATGGTACGCCGCAACGCTCAGCTACCGGATTCGACACACGGCGTATGAATATGCTGTTAGCTGTACTCGAAAAACGAGTAGGCTTTAAGCTGATGCAGAAAGATGTGTTCCTGAATATTGCCGGGGGACTGAAAGTGAATGATCCTGCCATCGACTTGGCTGTAATCAGTGCTATCCTTTCATCGAATATGGATAGCGAGATCGAATCTTCGCTGTGTATGGCCGGAGAGGTAGGACTTTCCGGTGAGATCCGTCCGATAAATCGTATCGAGCAACGCATCGCAGAGGCCGAGAAATTAGGTTTTAAAGGTTTTGTCCTTCCCCAACAAAACTTTCAACGGCTAGACGCCAAGCAGTTCACTATCGAATTGCTTCCTGTAAAAAAGGTGGAGGAGGCCTTCCGCTGTTTGTTCGGATGAACAAACGCGACTCCTTATTAATAAAGTAAAGAACAAAACATGATTCAAGAACTTCAACTTCGCCTTCTTCCAGAGATCGCAGGTCATGAGGGTAACCTTCGTAGCTATTTAGCTGCCGAACAGGGTGTAGACCTCAACTCATTAATCTCAGTCCGTATTTTAAAGCGCAGCATTGATGCTCGGCACGGCCAAGTACTTATCAATTTAAAGGTGCGTTTGTATATCAATGAGGTCGCAAAAGATGAGGCTTTTTTGCCTGTCGAGTATAAGGTACTTCCTGAGGGAGCTCCTCAGGCTGTAGTGGTCGGCGCAGGCCCTGCCGGACTGTTTGCTGCTCTTCGACTCATCGAACTTGGGATCAAGCCCATTGTTGTGGAACGAGGTAAAGACGTTCACGAACGTAAGATAGATATTGCCCGCATTTCACGTGAACAGACGGTAGATCCTGATTCGAACTATTCTTTTGGAGAAGGAGGAGCCGGTGCTTTTTCGGATGGTAAGTTATATACTCGTAGTAAAAAGAGAGGTAATACCGATCGTATCCTTCGAATTTTTTGTCAGCATGGAGCGAGTACGGATATTCTTGTGGATGCACATCCTCATGTGGGAACCGACAAACTTCCTCGCGTGATTGAAAATATGCGTAACACGATTCTTACTTATGGCGGAGAGGTTCATTTTCAATGCTGTATGGAAGATTTTCTTCTTCAAACTTCTGCTACAGGTGAGCAGCAAGTTGTAGGAATTAGGACGCGCGACGGCAAGGAATTTAAAGGTCCGGTGCTTCTAGCTACCGGCCATTCGGCTCGCGACGTTTATGAGTGTCTTCATCGGAACAACATACTTCTTGAAGCCAAAGGCATTGCAGTGGGCGTGCGTGTAGAACATCCTGCTGAACTAATCGACCAAATTCAATACCATTCGCCTGCCGGTCGTGGGGAATGGCTACCTGCTGCAGAATACAGCTTTGTTACTCAAGTACGCGATCGTGGAGTGTATAGTTTCTGTATGTGTCCCGGAGGTTTTGTAGTACCTGCGGCAAGTGGACCTTCACAAGTAGTAGTGAATGGAATGTCACCTTCGAACCGAGGCTCTAAGTGGAGTAATTCGGGTATCGTGGTCGAATTCCGCCCGGAAGATCTTCCGGAGAAATTTGCGGAACAAGGAGTGTTGGGGATGATGCGTTTTCAAGAAGACCTTGAAAAACAATGTTGGCTACAAGGAGGATCGAAACAAATCGCTCCGGCTCAACGACTCGTTGATTTTACCCGTCGTCGATTAGGAACGACCTTGCCGGAATCTTCTTATACGCCCGGATTGATTTCTTCACCATTGCATTTTTGGTTACCAGAGGAAATTAGTACTCGTTTGAGCGAAGGCTTACAGGAGTTTGGACGTAATTCAAGAGGTTTCTTAACCAATGAGGCTTGCGTTATCGGAGTAGAAACTCGTACCTCGAGTCCCGTACGCATTCTGCGTGCCAACGACACTCTTCAACATGTCACTTTCAAAGGGCTCTATCCTTGTGGAGAAGGAGCCGGTTATGCAGGTGGAATCGTTTCTGCCGGTATTGATGGCGAGCGTTGTGCCGAGAGTTTGGCTTCGCTCTTAAAATAAGAGCATAAAAAACAGAATATGGAATACGCAATTATTTATCCCAATACGCTTCTTTGTCTTGGACTGGAACAACTGCTTCGTGAATTTAGCCCTACCTGTGTAGTACGCTCTTTTTCCGATTTCCCGTCGTTTGCGGATGATACGCCGGATATGTATGCGCGTTATTTTGTGTCCTCGCAGACTTATGCGCTTTACAACCCTTTCTTTTTAGCTCGAAAAGAGAAAACAATATTGTTACTTCACGATACTACTGTGCATGCTTTGCCGGCTAATACCTCAGTGTTGAAGCTGGAAAGTTCGCGCGAATGTATTGCGAAAGATCTTCACGCCTTATTGGCCGAAAAACCGACTTCCGATTCTGTAGAAGGCAGTGAACACCAACTTTCTCAGCGCGAAATAGAAGTACTTGTGCTAGTTTGTAAGGGACTTATAAATAAAGAGATAGCCGATAAACTTTGTATCTCTCTCACTACTGTGATCACTCATCGCAAAAATATAACCGAAAAGTTAGGTATAAAGTCGGTTAGTGGACTCACAATTTATGCGGTCATGAATAGTTACATTGCACCAGATAGTATTTAGTCTAAATGATGTCTGAAATCGAAAGATCCTCATCGCTTTAATGAAAAGAGCAATGAGGATGTTTCGTTGCTTGATAGCTATTTTTTAGTGGCTTAAGGATTCTTAAATCAGAAATAAAAGTTGATTCTTAAATAGAAGCAGTTCTCTTCTATCTCAACTTTATCCTCTCGTGCCAGCCAGCCTATAGCTGTCCATAATTCACAATCATCTAAGTGAGACTCGCGTTTAAGGCTTTCAAGATCCCACCTCTCCCCATTGCTTAGGAGTTTCCAAATGATACCTGCATTTGTTCCAATTTGTTTCTTTTTCATACTACCCAATCTTTTTAGTTCGAAATAAAAATACACAGGGTAAAGATAAGAAGAAAGCAAAATAAACTCAAGAAAAGTAGGTTAATTTACATTAATAACCCCCGAAATATGAACTAAAGTTTAAAGCTTTCCCAGAGATTCGACTCGGGAACGGGGGCCGTTATTGTAATTTCTTCTTTTGAGATGGGGTGTATGAATGAGGCTTTGCGCGAATGTAGTGAGATACCTCCATCCGGATTAGAGCGAGGGAAACCATATTTCAAGTCGCCCTTAATAGGGCAACCGATCTTGGCCAGTTGGCAGCGGATCTGGTGATGCCTCCCGGTAAGAAGATTTATTTCTAATAGGTAGTAATTGTCCGAATGGCTTATTATTCGGTAACGCAGAATCGCTTTTTTGGAGTTAGGCACCTCTTTATCATGAGCCGTGCTTTTATTTAAGCGCTCATTTCGTGCGATATAATGAATTAACTCGCCCTCCTCTTCAGGAGGACGAGTTTTTACAATAGCCCAATAAACCTTATGTATCTCACCTGTGCGGAACATTTCGTTCATGCGGCTCAACGCTTTACTCGTTTTGGCCAAAAGAACAAGTCCCGATACAGGGCGATCCAGTCGGTGAGTTACTCCACAAAACACATTACCCGGTTTTCCGTATTTCTCTTTCAGGTACAATTTAACTTGTTCCGAAAGAGGTTCGTCGCCGGTTTTATCGCCTTGCACGATTTCGTGGCAAGTTTTGCTTACCGCAATCAGATGATTGTCTTCGTAGATAACTCTCACTTGGTTTTTACATATTCATACCGCCGCAGCAGTGGATTACCTGTCCGGTTACATAAGAAGAAAGATCCGAAGCCAAGAAAGTAGCTACATTAGCAACATCTTCGGGAGTACCTCCGCGACGTAGTGGAATTGCTTTTGCCCATTCCGTTTTTACTTCTTCAGAAAGTTGGTTGGTCATATCGGTGATGATGAAGCCCGGTGCAATAGCGTTCGCACGGATGCCACGTGAACCCACCTCTTTAGCGATTGATTTAGCAAGACCAATCATACCAGCTTTCGAAGCAGAGTAGTTACATTGTCCTGCATTGCCCGAAACACCTACTACAGAAGCCATATTGATGATGCTACCCGCTTTTTGACGCATCATGATAGGAGTCAATGCATGTACGAAGTTGAATGCCGATTTAAGGTTCACATTGATCACCATATCCCATTGTTGTTCGCTCATACGCATCATCAATCCGTCGCGTGTGATACCTGCGTTGTTTACGAGGATATCAATGCGGCCGAAATCTTTCACAATTTCCGAAACCACACGTTCGGTATCTGCAAAGTCTGCTGCGTTCGAAGCATAGCCTTTACCTGTTACGCCAAAGGCTTCAATTTCTTTTTCTGTATTTTTTGCATTTTCATCAATCGCAAGATCAGTGAATGCTACATTTGCACCTTCTGAAGCAAATTTTAGGGCAATAGCTTTGCCGATACCGCGTGCAGCACCAGTAATAAGAGCTGTTTTTCCTTCTAATAATTTCATTTGTTGTTTTCTTATAAATTAATTAATAATTCTCATTTTTGTTTGTTTTGATACCCTTTAAAGCCCCTAGTACCATGTCGCTCACTACCTTTTTGCGTTGCACCGGTTGTGCAGCACCGGTTAATTTTCCTAGAATGTACGGCACTTCAATGCCTTTTACACAATAATGGATAATTTTGGCTGTCATGTCTATATCTTCAATGACGAAGAGTCCGCTTCCTACTCCTTCTACCAATAAGGTTCTGATTAGTGCAATTTCTTTCGCATCGAATTTACGTCGTACATTTTGTACACGCATGATATCGCGAAAGAAGTTAGCTCGCAAATTACCGTTTCGATGCACTACCGTACGAATGGTGTCGAGTCGGGCGAAGATAAGGTCGATCAGCCTTTCATCGGGAGGCGTTTTTCGAGCAGCTACTTCAGTGAGCATTTCTGAAAGGATATCCAACTCAGTTTCTACTACTGCGTCGTAGATCTCTTCTTTATTTTTAAAATGACTATACACTGTACGCCGTCCTTTTCCTGAGGCCACAGCGATGTCATTGACAGTTGTATTCGGAAATCCATCACGCGCAAAGAGTTGCCGTGCTACTTCTACAATTTGTTTTTTGGTTTTCTGAACTGTCATTGCATTCGCGTTAGGGGTTTTTGTCCTGTTTTATTATAAATATCCTGCAAATGTACACATTTTGTGGATTAAGTGCAAGAAAAAGTTACTTTTTTTGCACTGTTTTGGCTCTAATGTGCTGAATTGTCTTTCTTTAACAAAAATAAGTCATGAAAAATTTGTGGGCTTAGAAAAAAGCCGTACCTTTGCACTCGCAATACAGAAATCGCGGAGTGGAGCAGTTGGTAGCTCGTTGGGCTCATAACCCAAAGGTCGTTCGTTCGAGTCGAGCCTCCGCAACTAGAAAAGGATTTAACAGTCTATTTAGGTTGTTAAATCTTTTTTCAAAAAGAGAAATGCGTTGCAAAAACATATTATAGATCGCGGAGTGGAGCAGTTGGTAGCTCGTTGGGCTCATAACCCAAAGGTCGTTCGTTCGAGTCGAGCCTCCGCAACAAAGAAAAGGATTTAGCAATCTAGTAGGATCGCTAAATCCTTTTTAATTTATCGAAAAAATGTGTATCTATTCTTTTGCACTTTGACTATAAAAGCTTATCTTTGAGTGCTAAAATAGTAATCTTAAAAACAGGGCGAGATGAAATATACTTTAGCCTTTGATGTTTACGGAACTCTGATAGATACATCAGGAGTATTCAACTCTTTACACCAAATGATTGGCGAAAAAGCAAAAATTTTCATGGATACATTGAGAAGCAAGCAGCTAAAATATTCCTTTAGACGAGGATTAATGAACAAATACACGGATTTTTCTGTGTGTACGAAAGATTCTCAGCCCAATCAGATACTTGGCTAATTTCAAGTAATCCTTTTGATGTAATCGGAGCCATCTCTTCTTAATGGGATGCGTTCTGCTTGGGTACAGCGTAGTGAAGATTCAATATTTGACCCTTGGGGCATTGAGCCGACAAGAATAATTAAGAAGTTGACCGATTTACCTTTGGAATTGGACAAATAGATCTATAGATCCGTGATAATCCGTTAAGTAGACTTATTGCAAGCGCAATAAATAGAATAAAAAATAGTTTTACAGTTCAAATAACATTCTTTTAAAATTAGTCTTATGAATACGAAACAACCATCTCAACTTGCATCTACCAATCTGTTATTGACTGATTTGGAAAAGAAAGAATTAGCTGAAACCTTCCTTAAAGCAGTTGGAACTCAAAATTGGGATTTGCTCCATTCTATTATTACAGAAGATATCTCATGGACTTTACCCGGTACAAGTTTAATTTCAGGCGAAGTGCATGGTGTAAATGCAATAATAACCAGATCTCAACAAATTGTTAGTTATGGCGCCAGCTTAGAACTTAAATATATTTTATATGGACAATATAATGTAGCATTGTTTGTCCATAATCAAGCAACAAGAGGTGAACTTATACTGGATGAGCACCTAGCTACCGTTTGCACAATTTATAATGGGAAAATTTCTAAAATTGAAACCTATTTATCCGATATTGACGGAGCAAATGCTTTCTTCCAATAAGAAAAAAAAACCTTGTGTGGCGGGTAGTACTTTATTCTCCTTTGTTTTCGTCAATGAGTTTCAGCATATTCGCATTGAACGAAGAAAGGTTTGCATCAATTGCTGAAAAAAAATCAGCGTCTGCATTTTCTACTTTAACAATAGCCTTTTGTAATGTTTCTCTGCCGGTTTTCGTCAGTTGAATGGTTTTGGCTCTTGTGTCACTTTCGTGTTCTCGTCGCGTGATAAATTTCTTTTCTTCCAAAGTTCGCAACACTTTCGAAACCATCATTCTGTCGGCATTACTTTGGTTGGCAATATCCACTTGGGTTACAGCATTGTTTTCTCTTGAAAGCCAACTTAAAGATGCCAACAGTACAAATTGAGTATGTGTTAACCCCAAAGGATCTAAAGCTTTCTTTTGTTTACGTTGCCACAATATGGTTACATGCGCTAAGAGATAACCCGGGCTGTCATTTGGACTTTTAAAACGGAATTGAGCTTCTTTTGTCATTGTCTTATTAAAGCATTTGAGATGAATGTTTATCTCGTTTCTAAAAAAGTTAATTTATAGCCATCAGGATCTTTTACGTGAAGTACTTTCCCAAATGGGGTTTCCATTACTGTTCCTAAAATAACGACTCCATTTTCCACGAAGCGTGCTTGCAAAGTCTCTATTTTTTCGTCTATGGCAAACCAAATCGATACACCGTTTCCTAACTCTTTATGGTCCAAATTTTCGAGAGGTGTGCGAATGGCAAAACTTGCATCGCCTTTGTTAAACTTGAAAATAGCAGCATTGGGATTTTTAATTTCCGATAATTCAAACCCTAGTTTTTGAGTATAAAACTCTTTGGATATTTCTAAATCTCTCACTTGAAGAGAAGTAAATTCTAGTCGTCTCATAATTTATTGTTTTTAGAATGGTTTCTTAATTGTTGCTGCAAATATAGTATATGCGACAACAATAAACAAACATTCAACTAAAACTTTCTATTTAATTAATAGTTTTTGTTCTTTGTTGAATGTCCGTTATCGCTTTACAGCGGATTCCGCCCTAAAAAAGGATTGCATCTGTCGATAAAAAGTTCAGCATCTGTCTAGTGAAACATAAGCATCTTCCAGAGAAGAGTTCAGCATTTTTTTTATCAGTCTTCTTCGTCCGATAGATTCTTGTAATTGTCGACCTGAATATTGTACTTTGCAATCAATATTCCCATCACTCTACGGGTTATGCCGAGCTCCTCTGCCGACTTGGTCACCTTTCCTTTCATCGAAATAAGCGTATCGATAACGAGTTGCTTTTCCACTCGTTCGATTACATTATTCAAGCGACCTTTAGTTACCGTGTCCGATGAAACGCCCGTTTGTAGGGTAGGAGGTAGGTTGTACGAATGGATCACATTGTCGGTAGTAAGTATCATTGAACGTTCGATAACGTTCTCCAACTCACGAATGTTTCCCGGCCAGGAATAGATCATCAGCATATCCAAGGCTCCGCCTGTGATGCGCTTTACGTTGCTGCCGTCACGTTTGTTTAACTTCTCAATGAAGTGATCGATGAGTATCGGTATGTCGGTGCAGTGATCGCGCAAGGCAGGCACATAAATGGGAAATACGTTGATCCGATAGTAGAAATCTTCCCGAAACTCTTTCTGCTTGATCATCTCTTCGAGGTTCCGGTTGGTAGCCGTTATGATGCGTACGTCTATGTCGATGGTGTGATTACCTCCAATTCGTTCTATCTGCCGTTGCTGTATCGCTCTCAGCAGTTTCACTTGTATGGAGAGGGGAAGATCGCCAATCTCATCCAGAAAGATCGTTCCACTGTTGGCCATCTCAAAGCGACCTATGTGGGAAGAGGTAGCACCGGTAAACGAACCTTTTTCATGACCGAATAACTCACTCTCTATTAAATTTTCGGGTAAGGCCGAGCAGTTCACTTTTATAAAAGGTTTGCACATTCGGTCGCTCGAATTGTGTATCGCTTCAGCAATGAGCTCTTTTCCAACTCCGCTTTCTCCCCGTATAATTACTGTACTATTGGTGGGAGCTACTTTCTCAATCATCCGATATAAGTCGTGCATGAGCGAAGAGTTGCCAATAATGTTATCCGGTCGAAAGGCTTTTTCTCCTTTTAGAAGCACATTTTCTTTGCGCAGCTCCTCTAACTCCTCTATTTGTTGTCGTCGGATAGATACGTTTTTTGCAATTAGCATGCCTACGATATTCAAAAACTTCACTTCCGGAGAAAAATCGACCGTATCTGTATGGTATTTATGGATGCTGATCGTACCCGTTATCTTATTTTCAATAACGATAGGTACACATAAAAAAGCCATCATTTGATCGCTTTTTTTCCTCACTTTTGTTTTGTTCAGAAATTTTGGATTCTTCGTTATATCCTTTATTATAATGGGGACTTCCGACTGCACGACTTCTCCAATTACCCCTTCTCCAATCTTATATACCCCTCTGCTCTTTTCTTCTTCTGTGAGTCCAAAAGCAGCACTAATCCTGATTTTATCGTAATTCCGATCGATAATTGTGATCATGCTGTATTGTGCATTTAAAAATTTGCACAATTCTTCCAATAGCCTTTCCAGATCTTTATAAAGATCCTTGCTATGACCTATCCTATTGCTAATGTTGACCAAAAATGTTAGGTCGGTCTCCGCATAGCAATTCCGCTTAATTTTTTCACAAAGCATAACTAGTTTCCTTTTTATCTTACCACAACCTTTTATTCCTGATCACTGAAATCAATAATATGCAAAAGTAACTAAATAAATAACACAATAAGCATAAAAAGCAATTTAATATGTCATAATAACTTTAAATAACATATTTATATATCGTTATGATTTATAAAGAGGCTAGAAATTAGGCCCTCACTTGGACCTTTTCTTCGACCAATTGATTTGTTTTTCTGTAAAAAAACAAAAGATTTTAAGCACATCCCTTTGTGCTTCCTTTGCAACTACTTCCGCAGTGAAAATCCTCAACCTCTTTCATACTTCGGATCGGTTGATTGTTGTAAACACCATCCAGACCTTCATCGATCATCCCATTCATTTGTATTACTTTTATTCCACATCCTTTTAAGATAGAAGTCGGAGTCTCTCCAATTCCGGCTACGAGTAAAGCACGGCAATCGATCAACAAACGCGCTACGTCAATCCAACGCTGGTCGCCACTGCCTTTGTCGGGCATGGTACGTTCTTCTATAAATTGGAAGCCATTACGAGTCTGATAAAAGATATATACCGTTTCCGCTTCGCCTAAATGCAAGTTTACCAGTTGACCTCCGGAAGTAGCTACAGCCACATACGGCCTGGCTGTTTCATCTTCTGTTGCTTCCGACGAGATTCGTTGAAGAATGGTATAGGCTTCTTTGAGATCCTGACCCAAGAAACCCGCAGCATCCGCACGGCAGCGTGCACAATGAGTCATCAACGGTAGGTGGTATTTTGCTTCGGCACGGACTCTGAAAATCATCTTCTGATCGGGTTTGGGCATTTCTTCAAAGTTCGAGCCGGGGGTGGGGATAAGAGGCATGCAGTTAATAATGTCGGCTCCCAACTCTTTTACCACTCGTGCCGTTTCATCAATGTGATGATCGTTAATATCGGGGACTATGATAAAGTTGATTTTCACCGTAATTCCTTTTGCTTTTAGTAAGGGGATGCAGGCCAACTGTTTCTCCAAAAGCAGGCGAGCAGCTTCTTCGCCTCGGTATATTTTCTTTTCGTAGCGCACCCACTGGTAGAGCTTTGAGGTAATCTCCGGATTCACGCCATTGATGGTGAGGGTGACGTGAGTAACATCCAATGCTGCAATTTCATCAATATAGGGTTGCAAGTTTAAGCCATTCGTAGAAAGGCAAAAAATACGGTTCGGGAATTTTGCTTTTACCTCGCGAAGCGTTTGCATCACTTCCTCAGGATTGGCAAAAGGATCTCCCGGTCCGGCTATTCCGATAACGGAGATATTATTGATATGCTTGTCTAATTCGACTAGATATTTTACAGCTTGAGTCGGTTCAAGCACTGAGGAAGTAACTCCGGGTCTGCTTTCGTTCACACAATCGTATTTGCGGTTGCAATAGCTGCATTGAATATTACAGCTGGGGGCTACCGGTAAATGCACACGAGCATGCGTATGCTTTGCGTCTTCGTCGAAGCAGGGATGTTTTACTGCTTCTTTTTTAGTTATAATTTGAGCCATGATTGTGAGTTTTAATGAATTAGTTAATCTCCAAGTTAGCGCACTCCATTTAAGTTAACGCACCTATTGGATGTATAAAGGCATGGCAATACAGGCCTCTCCATTCTTCGGATAGCACATACAGTCCCAGCGTATGGAGCTCTTCATCGAACCATTTGGGAACATGTAGGCAGATAATTTCCAACTCCCAAAAGGAAGTGTTTTGAAAGAAAGGAAGTAAAATCTCTTTCGAATTCAGCGAAGCATCTTTTTCTTGTATCTTCACCAGATCGATCCGATAACACCCTTTCGAAGGATCGCCTATCGAAAGGGGAACAAAGTGATCTTTGGTTTGCCTTTCAAGTTCAATACGTTTTATCTTTTCTATAATTTCATTGTTAATAGCGAATCTGATATCGTTGAGAAAAGGAACCGGAGAACCTTGCAACGCAAAAAGGCGTATGTGCAGTTCTTCCTCAAAAACAGCGTTAAATATACCCATCTTGCGTTTTACCACGAAAGCCTTACAACCTAATAATTTAGGAGCTAAGGCATAAATACTTTTCCTGATATTTGCAAGGTTCATCCCCTTATTTAGGCAAAAAGGAATCTGGCATGTACATTGCCAATCGGAATGATTGTTCTCGTATACAAGAACCGTCCCCGACGAATCGAAAGGCGCTGCATTTCCATCTGTATCTACAAAAACGGCTATCTTCATATTTATTCCTATTTTTACAATATCCTGTTTAAACTCCGTGCTTTTTCCCTTTTATAGAATCGATTTCAATGCGGATTACAGCGGTTGCATTGAGGTTACCTTTTGGATATTCAAATTTCTTATCTGTGAATAAGGCCACAATCTTATTGAGTACCTGAATTTTCTCTTCTTCCGATTCTACAAACTCGGCTTTACCAAAGCCAATAACGGTACGGTGTTTCGCCTCAAAGTCGCAAGCCACATCGCTTTCTACCACTCCATTATCGATAGAAACTTCGAAACAAACGTTCGGGTTACGTTTCAAAAATTCAATTTTAGTACCCGCTTTTGCCGAATGAAAGTAGAGAGAGGTTCCATCATAGGCGAAAAACACGGGCACTAGAAAAGGCTTGTTGTCATCTGCGAGTGCAAGATGCATCACCTTTGCTAAGCCTAGAATCTCATCAATCTCTTTCCGATCTTTTATCTCACGTTCTTTACGTCGCATGGTTCCATGCGGATGTGACGGTTTCGTATTCTCCATAAATCCTTTTTCTTTTTAATTTCACTTCAGTTTATTCTGCACATTCTGCTACCAGTTTCAAGGCAGCTCGTACAGCTCGCAGCTTTTCTTTGTCGAACAGTTTTTCCACTTCTTCGCATAGTCGTACCGCTTTTTGAGCATCTGCTTCAACGGGGGTTCCATGAAAGTAGTTATCTAAAAAACAAATTCCGAAAATCTGATCTAATGATTTAACCTCCTTGCTCAGTTCCCTTGGCACTTCAATTAATTGATCCACTGTAATCATCAGTGTAATGAAATTGTGATTCATTGGTTCCTCTCCGTGAAGTTCACAGAGAGCAACCAAGTATCTTTCAAGTGCCACAGAAGCTATATTGAAAACCAGACTGAATGCCTGTCCGGTGTCTCGAAATTGCAAGGCGCGTCTATAGTAAGCCCGTGCATCCTTCAAATCGTCTTCGAAAAGCGATTCAACTCCGTAGTCATATTCTAGCTGTTCCATAGCTTGTCTTTTTTTAATTTACCATACATTTAGCACCCATTCCTTGTTGTGCTTGTATTCCATATCAGTGAATAAGGCATTTGCCATTTGTTCGGCAAGCCAAATAGCTCCGGCATAACCCACAACCGGATGACGGAAATAGCCGGCACGATCGTAAACAGGGAATCCGACTCTTACCATTGGGATGTTGTTATCGATAGCGATGTAACGTCCTTTAGAGTGACCTAAAATAAGATCAAGTTCCAAACCTTCGTTTTTGATTCGGTTTTCCAGTTCCCATAAATCGGCGTTGGTTATTATCTCCATATCGAATTCCACTCCTTCTTTCAAAGCAAGGATACGAGGATCTCTTACATAACCGGGATTATCATCACCCAATAAAAGAAGTACGGGCTCCATCTCCAAGTCGATGCAATATTCAGCAAGGCTAATTACCAAGTCGGCACTTCCGTAGATGGCCACCTTTTTACCGGCTAGGAACATGTGCGATACATCAGCTAGTGCATCAATAGCGATACCTCTTTTCCATACCAGTGATTCGGGGATTGCTTTTCCGGTCATCTTCTTCACCTTTTGCAGAAAAGAATCCGTATTG
>Ga0302170_10000278_pt1 | contig 20227 bp, 14 predicted proteins | sample I_Fen_N2_1_FD_193492 | JGI IMG/M metagenome (GOLD analysis project Ga0302170, IMG submission 193492) | Peat permafrost microbial communities from Stordalen Mire near Abisko, Sweden - I_Fen_N2_1 | ecosystem: Environmental > Terrestrial > Soil > Wetlands > Permafrost | place: Sweden: Abisko...
CCCGGCAAGCCAGTATACCGAAAAACCACCGTAACTGGCACCCACGCATCCCAGTTTGTCTTTGTCTACGTATGGTTCTTTTGCCAGTGCATCAATGGACGAAAAGTAATCCAGCATATTCTGCCCACCATAGTCGCCACTGATCTGTTCCAGCCATTCCTTGCCGAAACTGGGCAGCCCACGACGGTTAGGGGCTACAATAATATAATCATTCGCTGCCATTAATTGCAGATTCCAACGGTATGACCAGAACTGGCTCACTGTGGATTGTGGACCACCTTCACAGAATAGGAGGGTTGGGTATTTTTTGTTCTTATCAAAGTTCGGGGGATAAACTACCCAGGTCAGCATTTGTTTGTTATCCGTAGTTGTGATCCAGCGTTCTTCCACCTTGCCCATTTTGAGTTGTGACATGATCTCTTTATTCTCAAATGACAGTTCAGTTTCTTTTCCTGTCTTAGGATCGATAGAATAGATCTCATCCGGCATGCTCATAGAGTGTTTTACGCCGATCAGCTTGTTTTTTGCAGGTGCCACAAACGAGTAATCCTGAACCCCTTTTGTTACCTGCGTGATTTTTTTATTGGCAATGTTTACATTATAAATTTGAGTCAGGGCGTGCCAGCAACTTACAAAGTAAATCGATTTGCTGTCTGATGTCCACGTAAGTCCTGTCGAGCTTTGGTCGAAAGTAGCCGAGAGATCTGTTTTTACACCGGTTTGTATGTTCAGGATAAATAAACGACTTTTGTCAGATTCATATCCGTCGTGCTCCATGCTTTCCCAGGCCAGCCATTTCCCATCAGGTGAAAATACCGGGTTTTGATCATACCCCATCATTCCTTGTGTCTTGTTCTCTGTCTTTTTTGTTTCTAAATTATAGAAATATATATCCGAATTGGTGGAGAGTGCATATTCTTTACCGGTCTTCTTGCGACATGTATAGGCAATTGTTTTTCCATCCGGACTCCAGGTTAGTTGTTCTATGCCACCAAATGGTTTCATAGGACTTTCGTAAGGCTCGCCTTTCAGGATATCCGTTTCATTCTCCACTTTAGAATCTTTATTAAAATCGGCAACAAATGGATGCGGAACGGTTTGTACCCATTCATCCCAATGTTTATACATCAGGTCGGTAACAACCACACCACTGGCTTTTGGCAGATCGGGGTATTTGTCCACTGTCCGTTCCCCATATTTCACGTCAGCTGCAAATAGCAGTTTTGTCTCGTCAGGCGAGAACGTGAAATCATTAATACCATCCTTCCTGTCGCTGATTTGTTTGCGCTCAGTGCCATCCGCTTTCATGATCCAAAGTTGCATGGTGCCTGTTTCGGATGATAAAAATGCAATATGCTGGCCGTCTTTCATCCATTTGGCGGCTGCTTCACGGGTGGCGGTTTTCGTAATCTGTTTCTTATCCGAACCATCAGCATTCATGACAAAAATTTCAGAATTACCTTTGTTTTCGCCGATGCTGTAATAGGATACACTGTACAGCACCTTCGTGCCATCCGGCGAAACCTGCACTCCGGCTACACGCCCAAATGCCCAAAGCACTTCAGGCGTCATTCGTCCGTTTTCAATTTTGGGCTGCTGTTTCCCTATAATCGGTGTTTCTGCTTTTGAACTACTCGATGCAGCCAATACAGCTATCGTCATAATGCTTGTCTTTAAAAGTTTTTTCATATTTAATTCATGAAGTTTTGAAGTCTCAGAGGGTAGTTCCGAATGCCTGATGAAGTGCGGTGATTCTGATCCGATTCTTGTTTTGAGGTGCAAATATAATGCTTTTTTGGATCAATATGTAATTTTCTGGGCATAATGTCCCAACGTAAAAAATCGTTCATTCTTTTTATCCGGTTTATGTTGAATCAAAAATAAATGGCAGTCTGTAGGTTGCAAGTATTCCAGCTCCTTTTACTCTTACAATTTGCACTTTGGGCATAACTGATCAGGCTATCCGTCTCTCCTCCTTTCGGTATGCTTTTGTCATACCTTTGGCCTGAGATAATACATATATAATATATAGATAAAATATACATAATATATAGATAATATATACCTATATAGATATGTATTATCTATATAACATCTAAATGTTACGAATATAATACCAATCTTATTACTAAGACCGAAGGCAGAGCAAAGGCATTATGAAAGAAGAAGGTAGGAGGAAGGGATGATTTCTGTGGATACAAACAGTATTCCCTCTTTCCGGAGAAAACAGAGGCATTTTCTTTTTTGATTAATCTTTCATGCATTCAGGAATAATAGGCTGCATAAAATATAGAAAACAGGATTTTGGGGATTAACCGGGAACTTTTTATTAATTTTCAAAATGTAAAACAAAACAAGATATGTATTTGTTTTATATTAATTGAATTGTAAATGCAGGAGTTCGTTAGTTGTTAATGCGGTTATTTTAAAATTGGTGATATCTGGCATTTGGGTATAAATTAATTAAAATAACGCACAAAACGACCGATTTAATAGCTTTTCCGGCAAAACAGATTTGTAAACGATTAAATTTAACATTAATTTGTCGGTATAAATGATAAATTTATTAAAAAGATTGTGTTAAATAATATTAATTATGCGATTAACATTTATTTTTGATGTAAATTTGTGGTCTTATGAAGCGAACGACTATCTGGATACTCATGGTTTTTATGATTTTGACTTTTGTGGGACTAATTGTCATACAAGCAAGATATGTGCGTGTTAACGCTGAAATGATAGAAAACCAGTTTAACGATAATGTTCAGAGAAGCTTGTATCAGACGGTTAGTCTGGTAGAGGAAAATGAGGCGTTGGAATATCTTGGTCAGACACTGGAGGGTGTTGATTATTCCGGAAATAAAAATAAACTTTTGAGCATGGATGCTCAAAAGCTGCGATTGAAGAATAATATCGATAGCATGGCCGAAAATCTTAAACTAACGCCCGATCAGCTCAATCGTCCGGGAATAAGATTGTCAACACGCCATGGAAAAGCAACCATAGAGGAAACATCCCGATATCTGCAGGAAAAATTTAAACAGAATTTTTCACGATCGAAGACCATTCTTGATCAGGCTGTATTTCGATGGATGAAGGAGATCGATGAAAAAGATATTAGTGAACGGGTGAATTTTGAAGAACTTAACGGAATACTCGAAAAGGTTTTTACAAATAACGGCGTTAAATTACCATTCTACTATTCTATAGTTGATAAACAAGGGAAAACTATTTATCAGTGTCATAAGGATATACCGACTGATTTGACCAATACACATAATAATATTTATACACAAAGGCTTTTCCCGTTAGAAGAATCGAATAAGACGGCATATTTACAGGTGATTTTCCCGACAAAGCAGAATTATATTTTAAATTCCATGAATTTGCTTTTACCTTCAGTTGCTCTTGTCACACTCATTTTATGCATATTTATTGTCGCTATTATTATCATATTCAGACAAAAACAACTGAACAATATGAAAAATGATTTTGTTAATAACATGACACATGAATTAAAAACTCCGATATCGACTATTTCGTTAGCTTCACAGATGTTACAAGACCCAGGCGTGGGGAAAACACCTGATACACTGAAGCATATATCAAATGTGATTAAAGATGAAACCAAACGTCTAAGCCTTCAGGTTGAAAAGGTGTTGCAAATGGCTATTTTTGAGAAAGATAAGTCCATGTTAAAGCTAAATGAAATTAGGATAAACTCTCTTATTACCGATATAATAGGTAATTTTTCTCTGAAAGTGACCAGTAAAGGTGGTAAAATCACCTCAAAGCTTAGAGCAACCAGTGACAGTGCATTAGTTGATGAAGTCCATTTTACAAATGTTATTTTTAATTTAATGGATAATGCACTTAAATACTCAGATAAACCCTTGTTGTTGACTATTGAAACATGGAATGAGAAAGAAAACCTTCTCATTAGTATCGAAGACAACGGCATTGGGATAAGTAAAGATGACGTTAAAAGGATATTTGAAAAATTTTATCGCGTATCAACCGGCAACCAGCACAATGTAAAAGGATTTGGCTTGGGACTGGCCTACGTAAAGAAAATTGTTACAGAACACAAAGGCTCCATTAAAGTGGAGAGCGAAATAAATATCGGAACTAAATTCACTATTACAATACCAACTTTAAAAAATTACGAATTATGACTGACGAAAAAGTGAAAATCTTGTTATGCGAAGATGATGAAAATCTTGGCATGCTTCTCAGAGAGTATTTGCAGACCAAAGGGTACGATGCAGACTTACAACCAGACGGCGAAGCCGGTTACAAAGCTTTTTCACGTAACAAATATGACTTATGTGTATTTGACGTGATGATGCCTAAAAAGGACGGATTTGCGTTAGCTGCTGACGTACGTGCTATGAATTCGGAAGTGCCTATTATTTTCCTTACAGCAAAATCTATGAAAGAAGATATTTTGCAGGGATTCAAATTGGGTGCTGATGATTATTTATCTAAACCATTCAGCATGGAAGAATTGTTGTATCGTATTGAATCTATTTTACGCCGCGTAAAAGGAAAACGTGCAAAAGACGTTGTTACTTATACAATCGGTGCATTTACTTTTGATGCCCAAAAACAAATGCTTACTTTTGAAGGAGAAGCTAAGAAACTTACCACAAAAGAATCAGAATTGCTGAACTTGCTTGCTGCAAATGCTAATAACATTTTGGAAAGAAACTTTGCATTAAAAACTATTTGGGTAGACGATAACTATTTCAATGCACGTAGCATGGATGTGTATATCACCAAATTGCGTAAATTGCTTAAAGACGATCAAAACGTTGCAATTATCAATATCCATGGTAAAGGATATAAATTAATTACTCCTCAGGTAAAAGAAGACTAAACTTCAATAACTTTGAAAAAAAAACCGCTTAATTAAGCGGTTTTTTTTGTGCCTTCTATTTATCGGAGTGCCAGGGTAAGAATCTCGGAAGGATCATCTACCATATACAAAGGCGAAAACTGTTCCATTTCAGCCCTGGGACGAAATCCCCAGGTTACACCGGCTGCTTCCAGACCACTATTTTGCGCTGTTTGCATATCCACTCCAGAGTCACCTATATAAAGAGCTTCTTGTTTGTCCACTTTAGCAATGGCTAAAATATCATACACAACAGTCGGATCAGGCTTAGCGGGTATACCGTCACGCTGACCGTATACTGCTACAAAATTAATTTCAGGAAAGAAATGCTGAATAAGTTTTTCCGTTCCTTTTTGATATTTGTTGGAAGCGACGGCGAGCTTTATTCCTGCTTTTTGCAGGCTGACCAATAAACTGGTGATACCTGTATAAGGAGTAGTCAAATCTGCATTGTGTATCCAGTAATACTCCAGGAAATGTTTGCGGATTCGTAAGATATTTTCCTGTGTCTTTTCTTCTGTGGGCAGTGCTCGCTCGAAGAGTTTATTGATACCATTCCCGACAAAGAACCGGTAGGCCTCTGACTCATGGGTAGGAAAGCCGCACAATTGGAGGGCGTAGTTTGTACTGGCTGCCAGATCGGCAACAGTATCCAGTAAGGTTCCATCAAGGTCGAAAATAAGAAGGGATTTCATTCGGGATGTATGTTTTGCCGTATTTAAATATGCCGTTGTAATTATTCTTTTAAAACCTCTTTTCCAATTCATCCTGAGTATACACTGTCATGATTTTCTTACCATCAGGTGTGAAATTATGATTGGCACAAGCAAATAAGCGGTCTATGAGGTCCGACATTTCTTCGTTAGTAAGCCGTTGTCCGGCTTTTAGGGAAGATGATTCGGCTAATGAAAATGAAATGGTTTCATGCATGCTGGTTGCAGGATCATTGGCGGTCGTTTTAGCCTTCTCCAGCATATCGAGGAGCAAATCAATAACGCTTGAAGTGCCTACATGGGCAGGAATCCCCTTTACGTTAAATGAGTGATTTTCCAGAGATTCAAATTCAAAGCCCAGTTGTTGAAGGTCGGGAACTATTTGCTCAAAGAACAGTGCATCATCCGGACTTAACTCCAATACTTCAGGAAATAGTACCTGTTGGGATATGCCCCTGGAATTTTCTATCTGGCTTAAAAACAAATCAAACAAAATGCGGGTATGCGCCCTTTGCTGATCAATCATTAATAAGCCTGATTTTATACCGGTAAGAATATACCTGTTTTTGTACTGAAAGTTCTCTGTGTGTGATTCGATATTTTCGATTACCTGCTGTTGTCCGGAGGAGGAAATGGATGTAATAAGGGGTGAATCAAAATTTGGTTGCCATGTTGGTGAAGATTCAATGGGCACAACCTTCTTCTCAAAATCGCCATATAGATCTTCCCAGTCCAATACAGGCCGTTTGTAGCTTGTTGTGCCAAATGGGTTGTAATTAGGGTTAAAGTTTGACTGAGGAGGCCTGACGTTCTCCAGAGGCATTCCTATGGGCATGTCTACTGATCCTTCTTGGTCAAAATCGATAGAAGGTACCACATTGAATTTTCCTAATGCTTCTTTTATCGTTGCTGAAAGTATGGACCAGATGGCCTGTTCGTTCTCAAACTTGATCTCTGTTTTAGTGGGATGTATATTGATATCAATGGTTTGAGGGTCTACTTCAAAATAAATAAAGTAGTTTGGACTTTCCGAAGCCTGGATCATTTGGTTATAAGCCAGTAATACTGCTTTGTGAAAATACGGGTGACGCATGTAACGTCCGTTTACAAAAAAATACTGGCTTCCTGATTTCTGTGCAAATTCAGGTTTGCCAACATACCCGGTTATACTAATAAGGTTGGTTGTGGTTTCTATAGTGAGTAACTGTTGTTGCCATTTCTTTTTGGCGCTTTTTCCGAAGATATTCTCGATCCTGACTTTTTTGTTGGATGCTGGCAATTGGAATATCTCTTCCTCTCCATCGAAAAGAGAAAATGCAACATTGGAATTCACCAGCGCAATGCGATAGAACTCAGTAAATATATGGCTTTTCTCAACATTATCACTTTTAAGAAATCGACGTCTGGCAGGAACATTGAAAAATAGGTTTTTTACCTGAAAAGAAGTCCCCAAATCGCATTGAACAGTTTCCTGTTTAAACACCCGAGTACCGGCTACTTCCACCAAAACACCTAATTCATCCTCAGATCGGCGGGTGCGTAATTCCACCTGAGCAACCGCTGCAATGGAAGCAAGTGCTTCACCACGAAAGCCCATGGTGCGTAGTGAGAACAAATCATCTGCATTTTTAATTTTTGAAGTTGCATGTCGTTCAAATGCCATTCGCGCATCTGTCTCACTCATCCCTTTTCCGTTATCTACAATTTGTATCAATGTACGTCCGGCATCTTTTATTACTATCTGAATAAAAGTTGCACCTGCATCGATAGAATTTTCAACTAATTCTTTTAAAACCGAAGCCGGACGTTGAATCACTTCACCGGCTGCAATTTGATTGGCTACCGAATCGGGTAAGAGATGAATAATGTCGCTCATATCAGAAAAAGCCCCCTAAATTTCATTAAGGGGGACTTTTGATTAATTAGTTTATAATTTTCCTTTTGTTTGTCAACCGGAGAATGTGGATTGTAATTCTTACTTCCGGTTGGTATTAGAGGCTCCTTTAATTAAATTTACCCTCAAATTTCACATTCATATCATTCACAAACTGTCGAATACGTTGTTCGTTTTCACATTTGCAAATAAGCAAAACATTATCCGATTCAGCAACTATATACCCGTCCAGGTCTTGAATAACAGCCAACTTTTCAGATGGGAGTGCAACAATATTGTTTTTACTTTCATAGAAAGCAGTTTTACATTTCAAAGTTACATTTTCATGTTCGTCTTTTGGTGACATTTCGTACAAAGAACCCCATGTCCCCAAATCAGTCCAACCAAAGTCAGAACACAATACATACACATCAGATGCTTTTTCCATAATGCCGTAATCGATGGATACATTCGGGCAGGAAGGATACATTTCATCAATAAAAGCCTGTTCTTTTTCTGTATTGAAGAAATCTTTTCCAGCTTTGAATTTTGTTGATACTTCAGGTAATAGGTCATCAAAAGCTTTATCAATTGCTTGCAAATTCCAAAGAAAAATACCGGAATTCCAGTAGAATTCACCTGTTTCAAAAAAGATTTGTGCCAGTTCGGCATTCGGTTTCTCTGTAAATGTTTTTACCCTTCGAAGATTTGTTTCACCTTCATCGATCTGGATATAGCCATATCCGGTTTCAGGACGGCTTGGTTTAATTCCAAGTGTCAACAGGCAATCATTTTTATCTACAAAATCTAATCCGACTTTTAATGTTTCCAAAAAGTCATTTTCTTTCAGAATTAGATGATCTGAAGGTGCAACAATAATGTTTGCTTTATCCGTCATTGCTTTTATTCTGTTTATTGCATAAGCAATGCAGGGTGCTGTATTTCGTCTGTTAGGTTCCAGCAGTATTTGTTCAGGTTTAATCTCTGGCAATTGTTCCAGTATTAAATCTTTATAAATTACATTTGAAACAATTAGAATATTCTCAGCAGGTACGACATGTCGAATACGATCGTAAGTAAGTTGTATCAGCGTACGGCCTGTTCCAAAAAAATCAAGGAATTGTTTTGGACGTTCATTCCTACTGAATGGCCAGAAGCGGCTACCAACGCCACCTGCCATAATAATGCAATAATTATGTTTCATTGTAATAACTGGATAAAGTTTTAAAATTTGGGTCAATAAAATATCGCACTAAGATACTGCTTTTTTTGAGTACGTCAAAACTTAACATCACAAAAAACGAGGTCGTTTTCGAAAAGAAAACAACCTCGTTGTCAATAATTGTAAAGAGAAAAATTATTTATTCTTCTGATTCACGGTCTTCCATATCCAACACATTCTTACGTGCATCAACTTTTTTGTCGTACTCATCACGAGAGTAAACCACAATTTTATCAAAATCACGTTGTCCTGTACCTGCTGGTATTAAATGCCCGCAAATTACGTTTTCTTTCAATCCTTCTAATTTGTCTACTTTTCCGTTGATAGCAGCGTCGTTCAATACTTTCGTAGTTTCCTGGAAAGAAGCAGCCGACATAAAGCTATTTGTTTGAAGAGCAGCGCGGGTGATTCCCTGTAAAATCTGATTTGAAGTTGCAGCTATGGCATCACGGGTTTCTACGAGACGCATATCCCGACGTTTCAGCATACTGTTTTCATCACGAAGCTTACGCGGAGTGATAATCTGTCCCGGTTTCAGAGTTACTGAATCACCGGCTTCAAGAATCACTTTTTTACCCCATATACGATCGTTTTCTTCCATAAACTCGTTCTTGTCAACGATTTGTTTTTCGAGGAAACGGGTATCACCTTGTTCCAGAATGTCTACTTTACGCATCATCTGACGTACAATTACTTCAAAGTGCTTGTCATTGATTTTCACACCCTGTAAGCGGTATACATCCTGAACCTCGTTAACAATATAATCCTGAACAGCGGTTGGTCCCTTGATCAACAAAATATCCGAAGGAGTTGTAGCTCCATCTGAAAGAGGAGTTCCAGCACGTACAAAGTCATTTTCCTGAACTAATATTTGTTTTGAAAGAGGGATCATATATTTTTTAATCTCTCCGGTTTTTGAGGTGACTGCAAGCTCGCGGTTACCACGTTTGATTTTCCCAAAGGTTACCTCACCGTCAATTTCAGCAACAACTGCCGGATTTGAAGGGTTACGCGCTTCGAATAATTCAGTAACACGAGGTAGACCACCGGTGATATCACCGGCTTTACCAACTGCACGCGGAATTTTCACCAACATCTGACCGGTCTTGATCTTATCGCCGTTATCCAACACCAAGTGGGCACCCACTGGTAAATTGTATGTGCGTAGGATCGAGCCATCTTTTGATAAAATATGTGCGCTAGGAATTTTATTTTTATCTTTCGAGTCAATAATAATCTTTTCGCGCAAACCTGTAGCATCATCTGTTTCAGTTTTGAAAGTAACACCTTCAACAACATCTTCAAACTCTATTTTACCTTCAGTTTCCGAAATAATTACCGCGTTAAATGGATCCCATTCGCAGACCATTTGGCCTTTTGTACCTAAATCACCATCTTTTACGTATAATTTTGAACCGTAAGGAATATTCTGAGTAGTTAAAGCAATGCCTGTATTCTTATCAATCACACGCATTTCAGTTAAACGGCTGACAACTACCTGATAAACATTTTTAGGATCATCAATGGCATCTACAGTACGAAGTTCGTCGAATTCTAGTCGGCCATCATAACGTAGCAGAATTTTAGATTCAGCTGCAATGTTCGAAGCGATACCACCGACGTGGAATGTACGCAAGGTCAACTGAGTTCCCGGTTCCCCAATAGATTGAGCTGCTATAACACCAACAGCTTCACCAATATGAACCATTTTACCTGTTGCAAGGTTTCGTCCGTAACATCTTGCACAAACACCTTTTTTAGATTCACACGTCAATACAGAACGGATTTCAACACGCTCAATTGGTGAATCCTGTATCTTTCTTGCCAGGGTCTCTGTTATTTGTGAACCAGAGTTTACAATTAATTCTCCTGTAAGTGGATGGTAAATGTCATGAACTGAAACACGACCAAGTATACGTTCGTACAATGAAGAGATTACTTCTTCGTTGTTTTTCATTTCAGTTGCAATCAATCCACGTAAAGTTCCACAGTCGTCTTCATTGATAATAACATCTTGAGATACATCCACCAAACGACGTGTCAGATATCCTGCATCAGCTGTTTTTAAAGCGGTATCCGCAAGACCTTTACGAGCACCGTGAGTTGAAATAAAGTATTCCAATACTGACAGACCTTCTTTAAAGTTCGATAAAATTGGATTCTCAATAATTTGACCTCCTTCAGCACCTGACTTTTGTGGTTTTGCCATTAATCCACGCATACCGGATAACTGACGAATTTGTTCTTTCGAACCACGGGCACCTGAATCCAACATCATGTAAACTGAGTTGAATCCCTGATTATCGGTTGAAAGTTGTTTCATCAAAATATTTGACAACTTCGAATTGACATGTGTCCAGGTATCAATAATCTGATTATAACGTTCATTAAAGGTTATGAAACCCATATTATAGTTATTCAGGATCTCGTCAACTTCAGCATTACCTTCTTTTACCAATTCATCTTTTTCCGGTGGAATAATTACATCATTCAAATTGAACGAAAGTCCACCTTTAAAGGCCATGTAATACCCTAAATCCTTAATATCATCAAGGAACCGAGCTGTACGGGCTACACCGCAAATATCAATCACGTTACCAATAATGTCACGCAATGATTTTTTTGAAAGTAATTCGTTGATATATCCTACTTCAGTCGGTACACATTTATTAAATAATATACGGCCTACAGTTGTTTCAATGATAGTATCCACCAATTCTCTTTCAGAATTCAGATCTTTGGTTTTTACCTTAATCCAGGAGTGTAATTCTACTTTTCGTTCGTTGTAAGCTATTTCAGCTTCTTCTGGAGAATAGAAAATCAGACCTTCACCTTTTGCACCTTTACGTGGTTTTGTAATATAATACAAACCAAGTACCATGTCCTGAGACGGTACGGTAATAGGAGCTCCATTGGCGGGATTTAAGATGTTATGCGAAGCCAGCATCAGCATTTGTGCTTCCAGGATAGCTTCATTACCAAGTGGTAAGTGAACAGCCATCTGGTCACCATCAAAATCAGCATTAAACGCTGTACAAGCTAATGGGTGAAGTTGAATTGCTTTACCCTCAATCATTTTTGGTTGAAAAGCTTGTATTCCCAAACGGTGCAAAGTAGGGGCACGGTTAAGTAGAACTGGATGTCCTCTCATCACATACTCCAAAATATCCCATATCACCGGATCCTTGCGATCTACAATTTTCTTAGCAGATTTTACGGTCTTTACTATTCCGCGTTCAATTAATTTGCGGATAACAAATGGTTTATATAATTCGGCAGCCATATCTTTTGGCAACCCGCATTCATGCATCTTTAATTCAGGACCAACAACAATTACCGAACGAGCTGAATAATCAACACGCTTTCCAAGTAAGTTCTGACGGAAGCGTCCTTGTTTACCTTTCAAACTGTCAGATAATGATTTTAACGGACGGTTTGCATCCGTTTTAACAGCACTTGATTTACGAGAATTGTCGAACAATGAATCAACAGCTTCCTGAAGCATACGTTTTTCGTTACGAAGAATTACTTCAGGTGCCTTAATTTCGATCAACCGTTTCAACCGGTTATTACGAATAATAACACGTCTGTATAAATCGTTTAAATCGGAGGTTGCAAAACGACCGCCATCTAAAGGAACCAATGGACGCAATTCAGGAGGAATTACTGGAACAATTTTTATAATCATCCATTCAGGTTTGTTCCTCATTCTCGAAATACGAAATGATTCAACAATTTGAAGACGTTTTAATGCTTCATTTTTACGTTGTTGAGATGTATCCGTGTTTGCCTTGTGACGCAAATCGTACGACAAAACATCCAAATCCAATCGACTTAGCATATCATGAATGGCATCTGCACCCATTTTTGCAATAAACTTATTTGGATCGGTATCTTCAAGTAATTGATTTTCTCGTGGAAGCGCTTCCAGAATGTCTAAATATTCATCTTCAGAAAGCAATTCTCCATTTGCTATATTTTCTCCGTTTTCAATTATACCTCCCTGAATGATTACATATTTTTCATAATATATAATTGAGTCAAGTTTTTTTGTAGGCATCCCAAGTAAATAACCGATTTTGTTGGGTAAAGAACGAAAATACCAGATGTGTGCTACAGGAACAACCAATTGAATGTGTCCCATGCGTTCACGACGAACTTTTTTCTCAGTCACTTCTACCCCACAGCGGTCACAGACAATGCCTTTGTAACGGATACGTTTGTATTTTCCGCAATGACATTCAAAATCCTTGGTAGGACCAAAAATGCGCTCGCAGAACAAACCATCACGTTCTGGTTTGTAGGTACGATAATTTATGGTTTCGGGTTTGAGAACCTCGCCACTTGATAATTTTAAAATTTCTTCCGGCGATGCTAAGCCGATAGATATTTTATTAAAATTACTCTTTACCTTATTATCATTTTTAAAAGCCATATCTCTGTTTTATAAAGAGTTATAAGATTTACAATTTATGAATCCCGATAATTATCGGGGACAATTTAGAAAATTTTGATAACTATAAGTTTGTAACCGAATATAAATAGGTCACAAACTTATAGTTATCGTATATTTAATCTAAACTGATGCTCAGACCTAATCCTCGAAGCTCGTGCAACAATACGTTGAGCGACTCCGGAATTCCAGGTGTTGGCATTGGATCACCTTTTACAATCGCCTCGTAAGTACGTGCACGACCCATTACATCATCCGATTTAACTGTCAATATCTCTTGCAAAACATGAGCAGCTCCAAATGCTTCAAGGGCCCAGACTTCCATTTCTCCGAAACGTTGTCCCCCAAATTGGGCTTTACCACCAAGTGGCTGTTGAGTAATTAGTGAATAAGGTCCGATAGAACGCGCATGCATTTTATCTTCAACCATGTGACCCAGTTTCAACATATAAATTACACCAACAGTTGCAGTTTGGTCAAATCGGTCACCGGTTCCACCATCATACAAATAGGTTTTACCATAATTTGGAACACCAGCTTTTTCAGTCCAAACGTTCAAATCGTCAAGCGATGCACCATCAAAAATAGGGGTCGCAAAGCGTAGACCTAATTCTTTCCCGGCCCAACCAAGAACTGTTTCGAAAATTTGTCCCAAGTTCATACGAGAAGGTACACCCAGCGGGTTCAATACAATATCAACGGGAGTTCCATCAGCAAGGAATGGCATATCTTCTTGGCGAACAATACGCGAAACAATACCTTTGTTTCCGTGACGTCCGGCCATTTTATCACCTACACGTATCTTACGTTTTTTGGCAATATATACCTTGGCTATTTGTACTATACCATTTGGAAGTTCATCACCTATAGTGATATTGAATTTTTGACGTTTTATCTGAGCATCCAGTTCTTTATATTTCCTCAAATAATTCATTATGAGTTTTTTTACTAACTCATTTTTGTGTGTATCTGAGGTCCACTTGCTTAATTGAATGGCCGTATAATCAATTTCACGTAACCTTTCGGCGGTAAATTTACTGTTTTTGGAGATAATGTCACTGCCCAAGAAATCTTTTACTCCGGCAGAAGTTTTATCACCAAGCAATACAATTAATTTTTCAATTAAAGTGTTACGCAAAATTAAGGCTTGATTTTCAAATTCTTCATCCAACTTTGGAAGAACAGCTTTATCGGCAAGCTTTGATTTCCGGTTTTTTTGCGCTTTAGAGAACAAACGTTTTCCAATTACAATACCCGACAATGATGGAGTAGCTTTCAATGAAGCATCTTTCACATCGCCTGCTTTATCACCAAAGATGGCACGAAGCAGTTTTTCTTCCGGTGAAGGATCTGATTCTCCTTTTGGAGTAATTTTACCGATGATAATATCACCCGGTTCAATACGAGCTCCAATGCGAATTATACCGTTTTCATCAAGATCTTTAGTGGCTTCTTCGCTAACATTCGGAATGTCCGATGTAAACTCTTCAATTCCTCGTTTTGTTTCACGAACATCCAGCAGTTGTTCAACAACATGAATTGATGTGAAAATATCTTCACGCACAACCCGTTCATTGATTACGATGGCATCCTCAAAGTTATAACCTTTCCATGGCATAAAGGCCACTTTTAGATTCTTACCGATTGCCAGTTCACCATTTTGAGTTGCATAACCTTCTGTCAATATTTGACCGGCATAAACTTTATCCCCTTTTCCAACGATAGGACGTAAGTCAATCGTTGTATTCTGGTTCGTTTTCTGAAATTTTGGTAATCTATATTCTTTTACAGCTGTATCGAAGCTTACAAATTCTTCTTCTTCGGTGCGGTCGTAACGGATATTAATACGAGTTGCATCAACAAATTCAACAATGCCGACTCCTTCAGCCATAACCTGGGTTCTTGAATCCTGAATTAACTGGGCTTCAATACCTGTTCCTACAATAGGAGCTTCGCAACGCAATAGAGGTACTGCCTGGCGCATCATGTTTGATCCCATTAATGCACGGTTAGCATCATCATGTTCAAGGAAAGGAATCAAAGCTGCTGCTATCGACGCAATCTGCGAAGGAGAAACATCCATTAAGTCCACTTCTGCTGGCGATATTACCGGAAAATCTGCACCTAAACGAGATTTGATTTTAGATTTAAGAAATTCGCCCTTTTCATTTAATGGAGCATTACCTTGTGCAATAACAAGATTTTCTTCTTCTTCAGCAGTAAAGTATTCTATTCCTTCATTTGATGTGTCAACAATTGAATCTGTTACCCTACGGTATGGAGTTTCAATAAATCCAAGTTCGTTTATTTTGGCATAAATACACAAAGACGAAATCAAACCAATGTTCGGACCTTCAGGAGTTTCAATAGGACATAAACGACCATAGTGGGTATAATGTACATCTCGAACCTCGAATCCTGCACGTTCACGCGACAGACCACCAGGTCCGAGCGCTGACATACGGCGTTTGTGAGTAATCTCAGCTAACGGGTTCTGTTGGTCCATAAATTGCGATAAGGCATTGGTACCAAAGAATGAATTGATTACTGAGGAAATGCTTTTAGCATTGATCAGATCGATAGGAGTGAATACTTCGTTATCACGAACATTCATACGCTCACGAATGGTTCTGGCCATACGAGAAAGTCCCACACCGAATTGGTTATATAATTGTTCACCAACTGTACGAACACGACGGTTGCTTAAGTGGTCAATATCATCAACATCTGCTTTTGAGTTAATCAACTCAATCAGGTATTTGATAATTTCAATAATATCTTCTTTGGTCAGCACTTTAGTTTCCATGCTGGTCGTCAGGTTCAGTTTTCGGTTAATACGGAAACGTCCAACGTCACCTAAATCGTAGCGTTTTTCTGAGAAAAATAAATTATTGATAACCTCGCGGGCTGTAGAATCATCAGCAGGAACCGCATTACGCAATTGACGGTAAATGTACAATACAGCTTCTTTCTCCGAGTTACTTGGATCTTTTTGAAGTGTGTTGTAAATGATAGCATAATCATTTTGATTAGCATCGGTTTTATGAAGCAAGATAGTCGGGGTTCCAGCATCTAGAATTTCGTCAATGTGACTGTTCTCTAAAATGGTTTCACGATCAATAATAACTTCATTTCTCTCAATGGAAACAACCTCGCCGGTATCTTCATCCACAAAATCTTCAACCCAGGTCTTTAATACGCGGGCTGCTAATTTTTGGCCTATGGCTTTTTTCAAACTGGTCTTGCTTACTTTAATTTCTTCGGCAAGGTTGAAAATTTCTAATATATCTTTATCGCTTTCGAACCCAATGGCACGAAGCAATGTTGTTACTGGAAGTTTTTTCTTACGGTCGATATAAGCGTACATCACATTATTGATGTCGGTCGCAAATTCAATCCATGAACCGCGAAAAGGAATTATCCTCGCTGAATAAAGTTTTGTTCCGTTAGCGTGTGTGCTTTGACCGAAGAATACCCCGGGTGAACGGTGAAGTTGTGATACAATAACACGTTCAGCACCATTTATAACAAAAGTACCTTTTGCAGTCATATACGGGATAGGTCCCAGATAGACATCTTGAATAACCGTATCAAAATCTTCGTGATCCGGATCGGTACAATATAGTTTTAGTTTAGCTTTTAGCGGTACACTGTATGTCAGGCCGCGTTCTACACACTCATCGATCGAATAACGTGGAGGGTCAACGTAATAATCTAGAAATTCGAGGATGAAATTATTTCGGGTATCAGCAATAGGAAAGTTTTCGGAAAAAACCTTATACAAACCTTCTGATTTTCTTTTTTCAGGAGCTGTGTCCATCTGAAAAAAGTCCTGGAAAGATTTTAATTGTACTTCCAAAAAGTCAGGATATTCCAACTGATTCTTAATAGAAGCAAAATTTATTCTTTGATTTTTTGTTAATGAAGACATTTTCAAAGAGGTTATTTGGGTGCGGTGAACTCAATTATTTTATAGACAGAAAAGGTTTAGAATCCCTCTATTCGAGGGAATCTAAACCAAAGACCTGATAATCAGGTTTTATTATTTAAGTTCAACTTCTGCTCCGCCTTCGGTAAGAGATTTCTTTAAGGCTTCTGCTTCGTCTTTTGTTGCACCTTCTTTTACTACTGAAGGAGCTGCATCTACTAAATCTTTAGCTTCTTTCAAGCCAAGACCGGTTAATTCTTTAACTAACTTTACGATAGATAATTTATTTGCACCGGCTGCTTTCAAGACTACATCAAAAGCTGTTTTTTCTTCTACTACCTCAGCGGCAGCTGCAGGACCACCTGCAGAAACTGCAACTGCTGCAGCAGCTGGTTCAATACCGTATACTTCTTTCAAAATTTGAGCTAACTCATTTACTTCTTTAACTGTCAAGTTAACCAATTGTTCTGCAAAAGCTTTCAAATCTGCCATTTTACTTATTTTTTATGAATTTGTTTTTTTTATTTAAAATAATTTTTATCTTTCCGACAATGTTTTCAATACACCGTGGATAGTTGAGCCTCCTGATTGAAGTGCTGAAATAACGTTCTTCGCTGGTGATTGCAATAGAGCAATAACATCGGCAATAAGTTCGTTTTTGCTCTTCACGAAGAGTAATGCTTCTAATTGATCTTCTCCAATGTAGAAACTCTCTTCAACATATGCTGCTTTAAGAACTTGTTTCTTTATTTTGCTCTTGCTGGCTTTATTAAAAGCCTGAATAATTTTTGCAGGAGCATTTCCAACATTCGAAAGCAGCAAAGAAGTTTCACCGGTAAGAGAACCGTAAAGTTCACTAAAGTCTACTGATGAGTTGTTCTCAAGTGCTTTTTGAAGCAATGTATTTTTTACAACTACAAGTTTTATATCTTGTTTGAAGCAAGTTCTTCTTAATTCAGTTGTTTTTGCGGCATTTAATCCACCAAAATCAGCTAAATAGAAGTGAGCATACTCTCCTAGAGTTGACTCAAGTTGTTTTATAATAGCGCTTTTATCTTCCTTTTTCATAAACTTTTAATTTTATTCTTCAATTGATTTGGGTTCAATCTTAATACCCGAACTCATTGTGCTTGAAAGATAAATGCTCTTTACATAAGTACCTTTTGCGGCTGTTGGTCTTAATTTCATCAAAGTAGAAACAAATTCTTTGGCATTTTCTGCAAGTTGTTCTTCTGTAAAAGATACTTTTCCTACTGAAGTATGTACAATACCATATTTATCAACTTTAAAGTCGATTTTTCCTTGTTTTACTTCTTTGACTGCTTTTCCTACTTCGTTGGTTACTGTACCACTTTTTGGATTTGGCATTAAACCACGGGGGCCTAATATCCGACCTAATGCACCCAATTTACCCATGATAGCTGGCATTGTGATAATTACATCAACATCTGTCCATCCACCCTTGATTTTTTCGATATATTCGTCTAGACCAACGAAATCTGCTCCGGCTTCTTTAGCCGCTGCTTCCTGGTCGGGAGTACATAATGCAAGAACCTTTACTTGTTTTCCGGTCCCGTTTGGTAACGACACAACACCGCGTACCATTTGGTTGGCTTTACGTGGGTCAACACCTAAGCGTACATCTATATCCACAGAGGCATCAAATTTTGAATTGGTAATTTCTTTTACCAGTTTGGATGCTTCTTTAAGTGAATAGGCTTTTCCTGCTTCAATTTTTTCTAAAGCTAACCTTTGATTTTTTGTCAGTTTACTCATTTCTAATTGAAGTTTATATTAATTATTAATTGGAAAAGTACCTTTTACAGTAATGCCCATACTTCTAGCTGTACCGGCAACCATTTTCATAGCTGCTTCTATTTTAAAACAATTCAAATCAACCATTTTGTCCGTAGCAATAACTTCTACCTGTTCCCAGGTAATTTCAGCTACTTTTTTACGGTTTGGCTCTGCTGACCCACTTTTCAGTTTGGCTACTTCCAATAATTGGATAGCAACAGGTGGAGTTTTTACAATAAAGTCAAATGATTTGTCTGTATAATAGGTGATGACTGCGGGTAATATTTTGCCCGGTTTGTCTTGGGTTCTGGCATTAAATTGTTTGCAAAACTCCATTATATTGATTCCTTTAGAACCCAATGCCGGGCCTACTGGTGGAGAGGGGTTTGCCGCACCTCCTTTAATCTGTAATTTAATTTGTCCAGCAATCTCTTTAGCCATAATTTTTTAATTTTTGTTGTTAAACTGGAGTGGTCGATTTGTAACGGAATCTACTACTCCTTTTCTACTTGCGTGAATGCTAATTCGAGCGGAGTTTTCCGTCCGAAAATCATAACCATAACTTTGAGTTTTTTCTTCTCGGTATTCACTTCCTCAATCAATCCGCTAAACCCTGTAAAAGGACCAAAGATCACTTTCACATTTTCACCCACAAAGAAAGGCGTTAGCATTTCTTCTTCAGTTTCTTGCAGTTCGTCAACTTTACCCAATATACGATTCACTTCCGAAGGACGAATCGCTGTTGGAATATTGTTGTTTTCACCCAGAAAACCAATTACGTTTGGTGTGTTGCGCAGACGGTGAGAAATTTCTCCAATAAGATGAGCTTCTATCAAAATATATCCCGGCATACAACTACGTTCTTTGGTAATTTTCTTGCCGTTACGAATCTGGTAAACTTTCTCAGTAGGGATTAAAACCTGAGCAACATATTGACCAAGATCGGAATTTTTGATTTCTGCATCAATGTATTCTTTTACCTTGTTCTCTTTTCCACTAATGGCCCGCATTACGTACCACTTAAAATTTGTTGACTCAGACACTTTATTGACCTCCATTGATTAAATTAAGACAGTTGTCCGTAAATAAATTTCATGATATTTTCAAAACCTAAATCCATAAGCCATACTATCAACGCAATAATGATGGAAGCAATCAATACCACTACTGCACTATTAGTAAGTTCTGCCCGTGTAGGCCAGGATACTTTCTGAACCAGTTCTAAATACGCCTCTTTGATATAGTTAATTATCTTCATATATAAATAGAATTTGCACGGGCAGAGAGGCTCGAACTCCCGACACCTGGTTTTGGAGACCAGTGCTCTACCAACTGAGCTACGCC
>Ga0302170_10000280_pt1 | contig 20178 bp, 14 predicted proteins | sample I_Fen_N2_1_FD_193492 | JGI IMG/M metagenome (GOLD analysis project Ga0302170, IMG submission 193492) | Peat permafrost microbial communities from Stordalen Mire near Abisko, Sweden - I_Fen_N2_1 | ecosystem: Environmental > Terrestrial > Soil > Wetlands > Permafrost | place: Sweden: Abisko...
TATAAACTGGAAGAGCATCTGCCGGCTTTTTTATCGGATCAGCGTACCGACGAAACTGCACGACTGGTTTCGGATTACCGCGAGACTTTATCGGAGCTTTTGCTCGAAAACTTTACAAAGCAATGGACCGACTGGGCGCACTCTCACGGCAGCAAAACCCGCAATCAGGCGCATGGTTCTCCGGGCAATCTGATTGATTTGTACGCCACGGTGGATGTCCCCGAATGTGAAGGTTTCGGACTTTCGGATTTTGGCATTAAAGGTTTGCGCAAAGATTCGCTTACAATCAAAAATTTCTCCGACATATCCATGCTTAAGTATGCATCTTCGGCGGCGCATATTGCGGGCAAACCCTATACTTCATCCGAAACGTTTACCTGGCTCACTGAGCATTTTCGCACGTCGCTGTCGCAATGTAAGCCCGATCTGGACTTAATGTTCGTCTCGGGGGTGAATCACAGCTATTTTCAGGGAACACCCTATTCGCCCAAAAATGCAGCATGGCCGGGCTGGAAGTTTTATGCTTCGGTGGATATGTCGCCTACAAACACTGTCTGGCGTGATGCTCCGGCCATGTTTTCGTACATTACCCGTTGCCAGTCCTTTCTTCAAATGGGTAAGCCGGACAATGATTTCTTGATTTATCTGCCGCTTTACGATGTATGGAACGATCAGAGCGGACGATTGTTGCAGTTTGATATTCACAAAATGGATGTGCGTATGCCGGGGTTTATTCACACCGTTCAGTCTATTTACAAAAGTGGGTACGACCTGGACTATATTTCCGATCAGTTTATTCGTTCTACAAAATGTGTGGATGGCAAGCTGGTTACCGCCGGAGGAAGCAGTTACGAAGCATTGATTCTTCCGGGCGTTCATAAAATGCCGGTGGATGTGCTTGCTCACCTTGTTTCGTTGACAGAACAAGGAGCCAAGGTGGTGTTTCTGAACAATTATCCCGATGATGTGCCCGGACTGCATCAGCTCAAATCGAGAAGAAACGAACTTAAAAGCCTGCTTAAAAAGCTGGATGTAAAAACCGATTTCGGTAAAACTACGGTGAAAGCTTTAAAGGCCGGTGCAATTATTACCGGGTCCGATTTGGAGAATACACTGAAAGCGATAGGGAAAGAGCCGGAAGAGATGAAAACCGGATATGGTCTGAGCGTCATTCGTCGTTCCAATGCGGATGGTTACCATTATTTTATCAGCTGTTTGCAAAACAAAGATGTAGACAGCTGGGTAACGATTACCGTTCCGGCAAAATCGGCTATGATTTTTGATCCGCTTACGGGCGAGAGTGGTAAAGCTAAAGTAAGAACCGATCGCGGACATACGCAGGTATATCTGCAACTTCAGTCCGGACAGTCCTTGATTTTGAAAACGTTTAGCCAAACAGATGTACAGACTCCGGACTGGAACTATTTGCGTCCCGCCAATCAGATTGTGGAACTGAAAAATAACTGGAAACTTCACTTCGAACAAAGTGAGCCCGGCATAGAAGGTATTTTTGAATTAAGTCAATTGGGTTCATGGACCGAATTGAATATTCCTGACGCCAAAATAAACCGTGGTACAGGCATTTATCAAACCACGTTCAGTCTGGACCATTCAGCGCCAGACGAATGTGTATTAGACTTAGGCGATGTGCGCGAAAGCGCCCGTGTGATAGTGAACGGACAGCCAGTCGCAACTCTTTGGTCAGTTCCTTTCGAATGTAAGATTGGTCGGTTTCTGAAAAAAGGACAAAACTTCATTCAAATAGAAGTGACCAATCTGCCGGCCAATGCCATTGCCGATTTGGATTGGCGTAAAGTGCCGTGGCGCATGTTCAAAGAAATAAATATGGTAGATAGAAATTACAAAAAGAGTGATTACAGTTCGTGGAAGCCTGTACCAAGCGGCTTGCTCGGACCTGTAAGAATAAAAATTCAACAGCCTTTGTTCTAAAGGCACTCCAGTGATAAATATAGGATCGACTCAGTGAAAAATAATGATATGAATTTGAATCAATATTCCAATATAAGTCTACAAGGGCAAACCTGTTTTTTCAGGATGGTGATTTTTGCGCTTTTGATTGGCTATTCTCCTTTAAGTTTAAAGGCAATAATGCGTTCTGAAAAAGGACAAATCTTTAATGTGCTTAAATACGGGGCTGTTGGCGATGGTAAAACCTTGGACACTAAAGCCATCCAGAAAGCTATTGACGAGGCTTCCAAAGCTACCGGTCAGGCCAGGGTGCTGATTCCTTCCGGTCGTAAATTTTTAATCGGAACATTATATCTGAAAAGCAATATCGATTTTTGTTTGGAAGGCAATTCCGAATTGCTGGTGAGTACCAATCAGAGCGACTATACCGGTGAAGCAGCTGTGATGGCCGAGGGAGCTGATAATCTGAAAATATCGGGTACGGGCAGCATTAATGGCCGGGCGTTGGAGTTTATGTCGCATTTCGAAACCGAAAACGGCTGGTGGATTCCCAATGAATGGCGTCCGAAACTGTTCATTCTCACTTCATGCAACAAGTTAGACATTCGCGATATAACCATTGAAAAAGCACCGCTCTGGAGTTTACATATGCTGGGCTGCGAGCATGTTTTGATAGATAACATTAAAATAAAGAACAACCTCGATGTACCCAATTGCGACGGTATCGACCCCGATCATTGCCGGAACGTAGAAATACGCAACTGTTCTATCCTTTGCGGCGATGATGCAATAGTAGTTAAGGCTACTCGTCAGGAGAAAGATTACGGACCTTCTTCCAATATTTGGGTTCATAACTGTACGCTCGAAACCCAGGACTCAGGGTTGAAAGTTGGTACCGAAACCACGCAGGATATTTTCAATGTTGTGTTCGAAAAATGCACTATCAAAACCAGTTGCCGCGGACTTACCATTCAGTTGCGCGACGAAGGCAATGTGTTTAATGTCCTGTTTAAAGATATCACGTTTGTTTCTCAATATTATTCCAATCCGTGGTGGGGACGGGGAGAAGCTATCTCTTTTACCGCCATTCCCCGAAATCCGGGTTCTCAGTTAGGAACCATTCATGACATTCAGGTGCAAAATGTTCAGGGTTTATCCGAAAACAGTGTCCGCATCAACGGAACAAAAGAAAGCCGGATAAACAATGTCAGTTTCAGCAAGGTGAATATAACGATGAACCGTTCTACTTCTTTTGCGGGTGGCCTTTTCGACAATCGGCCTACCAAAGCTTATGACGGAATAGAGAAACATGGTAACCCGGGTTATTATGTTCGCTTTGCCGATAATATTAGTCTTAACGACTGTAGCATTCACTGGGGACAAAACATCCCCGACTACTTTACGCATGCCATAGAAGCTCATGACGTTACCGGATTGAAGATTGAACGATTTGAAGGAAAAGCTGCTCATCCCGAAAGAGATCAGGCTATAGTTATTCCCTGACCTTTCAGATTAAAAATTAATTTTACCTAAACAAGTATACATCATGAAAGCTCTCAAATTTATTTTCTGCTGTACTGTATTGCTTACAATAATTCAACCGCAAGCCCAATGTCAGGATAAACGGCAGTTTAAAGTCTTTCAGTTTCCACCCAATATGATTCCCCGTATTGATGGGGATAGTACCGACTGGGACATTGTACCGGCTGCTTATATTGTGGGGATGGATCAGTTACGCGACGATACAGGCAAACACAGCAAAGCCGATCCTCAGAATCTGAATGTTCAGGTAAAAGTGGGCTGGGTCAAAGGCCTCAACCGGCTTTACTTTTTGTATGTAGCTTATGACAATTACTGGGATTTTTCCATGCCCGATTTGCATAATGATACGTTTGAGTTGATTGTAGACGGTGACCAGTCGGGCGGACCGTTTATCGACCGCTTTCATCCGAATAAGGATCTGTCGCCCATGGATGCTTTCTTTTCTTTTCACGGGGTGCATGCTCAGAACTACCATATTTTTACGCCGGCTGTGGGTAAAGACTGGGCGTTGGAGTGGGGTAGCCAACCCTGGATTAAAGACCTGCCTTATGCCAATGCGGCTTACCACTATGACTTTAAACCGGGAGGAGCCGGTAAGCTGATATTGGAATTTTGGATCACGCCTTTTGACTATGCAGGAACTGAAGGTCCGGTGCGTGCAGTAGAATCGGTGCTGACAGAGAATAAAAATGTCGGTTTGTCGTGGGCTATTATTGATTACGACGATGTAAACAGTAAAGACAACAACGGTTTTTGGAATCTGTCCAAAGAACATACGATGTATGGAAATGCCTCTTTCTGTTTGCCATTTAAACTAATGCCTCTGGAAGATCGGTTTAAAAAACCGGTTGATGCACACTGGACTTTTAAAGTTGTTGACATGAACAGAAGGTTAGTTGCTTTTACCGACGAATCAACAGGTCAGATCAATTCATGGAAATGGGATTTTGGTGATGGCAGTACGTCAACCGATCAGTATCCAATTCATCAGTATCAGCATCCCGGAAAATATGTTGTTGTTTTGTGGGTTGAAGGCCCCAAAGGCAAGTCTCATTTTTCACGGGTTTGGGATGTAGCAGTGAAATAATAATTAAATCCCATTCTTCAATGAAAATAAATAAAGTATCAAATTTAGTAATAAAGTTATCATTCAAAACATCAATATTTCCAACCAATAACTCATATCGGATGAAAAAAATATCGTTATTTCTTGTTGTACTATTTCTGATTGCTCCGCATGCAATTCAAGTCAGCCAAGCCGATGTCCCAAACTTCAAATGGATGAAAGATGTTGGTGCACAAACTTTTCCTAAATCAATTAAAACCTATTATGCCAACGATTATGGTGCTGTTGGAGACGCTATGTTTGATTGCACAGAATCTATTCAGAAGGTTATAGATCAATGTGCCGCTGGCGGAGGTGGCACGGTTAGCTTTCATCCGGGCATTTATTTAACCGGTTCCATTTTTATTAAAAGTAATGTCATTTTTAATATACCAAAGGGTACCATGTTGTTGGGTAGTCAGAATATTTCGGATTACAAGCAAATCCCTACCCGGGTAGCCGGAATAGAGATGACTTGGCCAGCAGCTTTAGTCAATGTTATAGGCCAACAAAATGCTGCTATTACAGGTGAAGGTGTTATCAATGGGAAAGGAAAAGTTTTTTGGGATAAATATCATAGTATGCGAAAGGACTATGATTCCAAAGGCTTACGTTGGATTGTGGATTATGACTGTGAACGTCCGAGAGGAATTCTTATTTCTGATTGTAAGAATGTGACTATAAAAGACATTGTGATATATCAACCTGGGTTTTGGTCGTTGCATATCCTTTATTCAAATCATGTTACGGTAGATAATATTATTATAAGCAATAATATAGAAGGTCAGGGACCCAGCACCGATGGCATTGATATAGACTCTTCGAGCAAAATATTAGTTCAGAATTGCAATATCAACTGCAATGATGATAATTTTTGCCTGAAATCCGGACGCGATGCTGATGGCTTACGTGTCAATCGTCCTTGCGAATACGTTGTAATCCGAGATTGCATTGCCGGATATGGAGATGGTCTTTTTACTTGTGGAAGTGAAACTTCGGGTGGGATTCATGATATTGTTGCTTATAACCTGAAAGGAATAGGAACTAAAACCGGTTTGCGTTTTAAATCTACGATTCAACGCGGTGGCACGATTGAAAACATATACCTGACAAATATTGAAATGATTGGGGTTAAGTATCCGCTCATTGTTGATTTGAACTGGAATCCGGCTTATAGTACTTCTAAACTTCCGGCAGGCTATAATCAGGACAGTATTCCGGACTATTGGAAAAAGATGCTTCTACCTGTTGACCCTAAAATAGGTACGCCTAAATTCCGCAATGTTTACTTTAATAATATAAAGGCTACTCAGGCGCTCACCTGCATAAAGGTGATTGGGGTTGAAACAGAAACTATCGATAATTTTCAATTCAAGGATGCATATTTTGAAGGGAAAGAAGCCGGAAATATTAGTTGGGCTAACGATTGGGTGCTAGATAATTTTACTGTCAAAGCTGAAAATAAACAGCCACTTGTTTTGGAGAATAATAAAAACGTGAAACCCAATTACAAATAACTAATTCATTCGTCAGGCTATTATCTTTAAACAAATATAGCATTAATTGTCGTTGATTACTTGGGTCTGCTGAAGAACTCAGGCAGTTTTTTTATTAGATTACAGTGCGCTGCACCTTAAACTTATCCGTGAAATCAAATTTCTACAAAGATTCCGCCACGATGTGGCTTTGTAGGGTGCAGCGCACTATAATATTTGTAGCGAGAATATCAATTCAGCATATTAAAGGTGCAGCGCACCGTAATATCATATGCAAAGAAAATAAGAGGATAGTTGCAAAAACCTTGCATGTTGAAAAGCTAAATATGACTATAGTGAATTTACATATAATGAGTTAGTCGTTTTTCAGCAGACCCTACTTAGATATACAGAAACTATTTTTTAATACCAACTTATAAGAAACCATGAAATTAAACAAAGCAATCTCCTGTTCTTTGATCTTTTTGAGTGTAAGCACAATGCATGCTCAAAATAAGATGACTGCTGAAGAAGCAGCCAGGAAAATAGCCGACAGAATTGTCAACTCTACTACTTATTTGTTTGAAAATAAGAGAACAGGCGAAACATACAAAACGGTAAAGGGCATTCCGTTGTCCAAAGACGTTCAGGTTAGTTCAAAGTATAATAATTGGCATTACACCAATGGGGTAACCGATATTGCCATGTTGGAACTTGCTGATAAGCTGAAAGACAAGAAATACGAAGAATATGTGTTGAAAAACATGAACTTTGTTTTTAATGAAGGTAATTACGATTATTTCAAAAAACTTTATGACCAGACTCTGGCCGAAAAAGGATGGAAAGCCGTTAGAGATGTAAATTGGTGCATGCTTTACCGGGGAAAAAGGTTGGATGATAACGGACCGATGGGTGCCAGTTTAATTGAATTGCAGGAACGCCATCCGAATTATGCCTTTTTGAAGTACATCAATCAGACGGCTGATCATTTAAATACCTCAGAGCCCCGCTTATCCGACGGAACTATTGCCCGCATTTGGCCTCATGAGAACACCATCTGGGCCGACGACTCTTTTATGGCTATCTCGTTTTTATGCCGTATGGGGCAATTTACCGGTGATCAGAAGTATTTCACGGATGCAGCTAATCAGGTACTGAATTACAATAAATACTTGTGGTGTACCGAAAAACAGCTTTATTACCATTGCTATCACACCGATAATAAAGAACATGGTGTGGCACACTGGAGTAGAGCCAACGGTTGGTTATTTATGGCTCAGGCCGATTTGCTTTCAAGAATGCCCAAAAATCATCCACTCCGCGATGCTGTAATCAAAAACTTTCAGCAGCAAGCCAGTGGAATTGCCCGTTATCAGGGAAAAAACGGGTTGTGGCATCAATTGCTGGACAAAGAAGATTCTTATGAAGAAATTACCGGAACAGCCATGTTTGTATTTGGCATTGCACGTGGAGTAAAAGAAGGATGGCTTCATCCCGATTTTATTTATGTGGCCGAACAGGGGCTAAAAGGAATGATGCAAAAAATTACTCCTCAAGGTAATGTGACGGCTATTTGTGTAGGTACGGGCATTATGCCTTCTTTGCAATATTATTATAACCGACCGACACAAGAGGATGATCCGATGGGTGAAGGTCCGGTTTTGCGTGCGCTTGTAGAAATGACGGATGCTCCGAAGTACACCGAAATTAATGCGGAGCAACAATACGATAAGATTGGTAAAAAGAAATAACTCACCGGGACTTCGTATTAAATGGATATAAAGGCTTGCATATCCCGAACTCAGGTTATTAGGTTAATCAGGGTAGGCGACTAACGTTGGTAAGGATGCACGACTAACGTTGATCGACCAGAACGACTAACGTTAGTCGAGGTATACGACATGGACGTGTCAGGATAGATGACATGAGCGTGTGGAGTGAGTGACACGTTTGATCCAACAATCCGGACTATTACTTTTCTGAAAAAATAGACATTGTTTAATTCCAATAACTTACGTGTCTCTATATTTTTTTAGGTGCTGTGGTATGAAACTCTTTTAGATAAAAAGGTTCGAAATAAGCCACATCTTCAAACCGCTTCTCAACAAAAGCCACTCCGGCTAACGGAATCATGTTTTCGGCCAGAGGAACCATATCGTCTATAAAACGGGCATTGGGATGGGTAAGTGTTGTCTTGCATTTATCAGCACCGTTTCCAAAGAAGTAAACAGTTTGATTGGCAAGTATTTCATGATACGAATCTGAATCAATGATGTCAGCTGAAATCTCCCGTTTCATTTCGCCTTTGGCATTGTATACGGCGGCATATACTTCCATACGCCGGGCATCAATCATGGGGCAAAACAAGCCTTCTCCAGCATCTTTTACAGTTTGCAGGGCTTGTGCTGTCAGCACTTCCAACGTGCTAATGGAGATAAGTGGAATGTCATATCCATAACACAAACCCTTGGCAGTGGAAACGCCAATGCGTAAACCGGTGTATGAGCCAGGACCACTGCTTACGGCCACTGCATCCGGCTTCCTGTTGGTTGGTTTTAGAACTTCAAGGGCTTCAGCAATAAAAACACTCAATAGGGCAGCATGATTCATACCTTCAGCATTCGATTTGGAAAAAAGGCAGTTCCCGTTTTCGCTCAAAGCTACCGAGCAAACATTGGTGGAGGTTTCTATATGAAGAATGATGGAAGACATATTGTTTATTTATTGATTAGGGAATGAGGATTGTCCGGCAACCGGATTTTTTCTTTTGCAAAATTACTCAAATTTTCCCGAACCTAAAAAGAAGCAGCCTTGCTTTTGATACAGGCTCAATCAGTTTCAGGTTTTGTTTATTTAATGAGGGCATCTCTGACAAATGAGGACGTTCTCTTCAGCCTAATGAGGAGACATCTTACAACCTAATGAAGAAAGTCTCCTCAGCCTAATGAGGAGACACCTCACAGCCTAATGAGGAAGGACTCCTCATTGCCCGGTCAACAGAGAAGTACTTATAGTATTACTAAACATTGACTGTGAAATTGCAAACTTTGACGAAAAAAAGAAGAGGCTGTCCCCAAAGTGAGACAGCCTCTTTAGCTATAAGAATTACCGGATGATTATTTAATAGTCACTTGTAAAGGGCTTTTTGCATTTTCCGCAAATACGGTCATTGCATTAAACCAATCGGAATCGGTAGGATAATGCCACTTGCTCCAGCCACCACCAAAATAGTAGGTGAAAGAATTTCCGGTTGTGTAGCTGCTTAGTATTAAAGCATGATCGACATCTTTAATTCCTTCGTTTACTTTTCCGGGAATGAAAACCCCGATGTAATTACGTCCCGAAGGTAGTCCTGCATCCGAAAACGCATCTTCAGCATAGGCCAGTGTTCCGGCGCTGATATCCTGCTTTAATTCTCCTGCTCCGTTGTGTAAATAAATTCCGGCAGCTAATTCCATAGCCGATCCGGCACCTGTGTATTTAATTTCGGCTTTATTAAGCAACGAACCGGCATTTACAGTTACGGTCATTTCTTCTTTGTAATACGAATTGGCTAACTTAACCGAATCGTAGGTAAGTGTAAATACAGAACGCAAAGGTCCGACTTCTATCACTTTATAACTGCTGAAATGATTGCCAACCCAAAGTCTTCCACCGGCAAACGGCGCAATACCACCGCAACCCAGTGTGTGTGCTACTTTGTAGAAGTCCAACCCGAAGCCATGATCGATATGATACGAGATTCCATTGTAGATGTCATCTTTATAACGTTGATCAACCACCAGGTTCTCGGTACTTTTTGCCCAAAAGTCAACACCATTGCTTGGGTTTTCATTAGCCAGAGCCGGACCGTACATGCGGTAAGCAGCCATATCATTTTCCCAGGCAAAATCGTCTTTACGTTCAGGAACAAAACGAGCAAATGTTTTTGGTTTTACATCCGCCGGTTTACCCTTTACGAATGTATAACTCGAAGAACTTTTTGCTTTCACGTCGGCCTGAAAAATAACCGACTGCACTTTTTTGTTTCCGTTTTTCACCAGCTGATAAGCCACTTCTTCTTGTTTACTGTTTTGAAGCACGTAAGGTTTTTTATCAACAGACAGCTTTAATGCCGAAAAACTTATTTCAACAATTTCTCCTTTTCTGTCGTGAGCAGTTTTGTTTGTAACCACAACGGTTCGTTGTGCAAAAACACCGGAGACGAGTAGGAGTGAAGCTAAAATTAAAAATCCTGTTTTTTTCATTTTAGTTTGTCTGCTTATTGTGGTTGTTTGCCTATTGACGCCAAAATACCTCCATCGACATATAAAACGTGACCGTTTACGAAGTTAGATGCATCTGACGCAAGGAAAACTGCAGGACCTTGTAAGTCTTCTGTTGTTCCCCAACGGGCAGCCGGAGTTTTAGCAATGATAAAGTCATTAAAAGCATTTCCTTTTACGCGCAATGGTGCAGTTTGTGGAGTTTCGATATAACCCGGTCCGATACCGTTACATTGAATGTTGAATTCGCCGTATTCGGCAGCAATGTTTCTGGTCAGCATTTTCAAACCTCCTTTGGCAGCAGCGTAAGCCGAAACTGTTTCGCGTCCAAGTTCGCTCATCATAGAGCAAATATTGATAATTTTACCATGTCCTTTTTTGATCATGCTTGGAATGACAGCTTTTGAAACAATGAACGGACCGTTTAGGTCGATGTCAATAACCTGACGGAATTCAGCAGCTGTCATCTCTATCATTGGGATACGTTTGATGATACCGGCATTGTTTACCAAAATATCAATCACACCTACTTCTTTTTCAATTTGTGCTACCAAAGCATTAATCTGAGCTTCATTGGTTACATCGGCAATATAACCGTGTGCTTCGATGCCGTCGGCTTTGTAAGCAGCCATTCCTTTGTCTACTAATTCCTGATTGATGTCATTAAAAACAATGGTTGCACCTGCTTTCGCAAATCCTGATGCTAATGCGTATCCGATACCATAAGCAGCTCCGGTTACCAGGGCTACTTTTCCTTTTAAATCAAATTGGTTCATAATCTTTTTTTAGTCTTAAGCCCGCAGTCAGTAGACAACGGACAGGTTGTTTTAATATTTTTCAGAAAGATGAATTAACCGTCTATCTTAATTCAGTGTGTTTGTAGAAATCCTGATCGCTGTAGTCCAGATTTTCGCCGGCCATGCCCCAAATAAAGGTATAGTTGCTGGTGGCAGCAGCCGAGTGGATAGACCATTCGGGAGAAATAACAGCCTGGTCACCTGTCATCCATATATGGCGGGTTTCGGTAGGTTCGCCCATAAAGTGACAAACAGCATTTCCTTCGGGCACTTCGAAATAGAAATAAGCTTCCATACGACGGCTGTGTGTGTGAGCAGGCATGGTGTTCCATACACTTCCCGGAGCAAGTTCGGTCATACCCATTTGAAGCTGGCATGTTTCCAACACCTGACAAACCAACATTTTGTTGATGTTACGATGATTGGATCCTTCCAACGAACCCATTTCGGCAACTACCGCATCGGCTTTCGTTATTTTGCGATCGGGGAATGTTTTATGTGCGGGAGCAGAATTGAAATAAAATTTAGCAGGATTCTTGGCATCAGCGCTTTCAAATGTCACTTTGCGATCGCCGGCACCCAGGTAGAGCGCTTCTTTAAATCCGAGTTCGAAGGCAACGCCGTCTACAGTGATTTTTCCGGGTCCACCTACATTGAATGTTCCGAATTCGCGACGCGAAAGGAAGAAGTCTGATTTCAACGGATCGATAGCATCCAGAGTCAGAACCTGATTAACAGGCATTGCTCCACCAACTATCAAACGGTCGTAGAGCGTATAAACCATATTCACTTCATCGACGGTGAAGACTGTTTCGATTAAATGTTCTTTACGTAAACGGGCGGTGTCGTACTTCTTTGCATCTTCGGGATGAGAAGCATACCGGATTTCATAATTTGTTTTCATTCTGTATATTTTGTTGTTGATTTTAAAATCGTTACACAGTGTGTAATTGGTCGACCAAAATTACGATTTTATTTATACAAACAAGATTATACGGGATGCTATTTAAAACATATTATTAAACATTAACTGCAAAATGACTGCAAAGTTCCGGCGCAAGGAGAAATAAAAAAAACTAAAGACGATTGGATGTTTCATCTTTAGTTTTCAATATGATGGGGTTTCGCACTGATAAGCCGGGAGAGACCCAATGACGTTTATTTTACTTTTACTAACCAGCCCAGGTTAACCGAGAAATATAGATTGTGCGAATCACTAAAGTAATCGGTAGGGCTACCCGGATACAAGTTGTTTAGTGAATAGTTGCCACGTGTGTCAAGCTGAATGATATTACCATGAATATTAAACGATAAGCCAAAACCGGCACACAAGCCATAATCAAAGGCATTTGAAACAGGATCGGTTTGCTGCTTCAGCGTGGAGTTGGTAGTTCCGTTTATCAGTGTTTTTTCGGAGATCAGGTAACTTACTTTGGGACCCAGATTGATAAAAAAGCGATTTTTCTTGCCCATGTAAATGTGAGTCATAAAAGGTATTTCGATATAATTTAATTGGCGGGTGTATAAACCCGAAGATTCTTTCCATCCACGTTGCGAGAAATTTAATTCGGCCTGCATACCTACATTTTTTTCGGCAATGTACCGAAAAACAAAGCCCCCATTGTAACCCTGAAGCAAACCTTGCGAAACAGATGGAGTAAATATCACCATCGACTCGCTAACGCCTGCATTGACACCAACATAAATTTCGGGTTTGATTAATCTGTCCTGCGCAAACACAGAACTGCACAGCACTAAAAGAATAAATACAGATAGTTTTCTCATAAATGATGATGGCTTTGAATTATTGGGCTTTGTCTTCGCCGACATAAACGCGTTGATTGATAAATCCGGAACCGGTAGAACTACGCTCGAAGAGTGGTTGCGACTGAATGCCGTTGATACTACCTGCAGCGCTTATTTTTGTTCCGAATTTGTTTCCGTAACGCTGAATAAGGGTTACAAAATAGTTAGTCAGGTCGTAACCCAACAGATCGTAACGGGGAGTATCTTTGCTGGCATCCCGACCGTAGTACTGATCAAACTGCTGCTCGAACAAATAGACTGATTCGGCATTCAGATTGGTCATAAACGGAGATATAAAGATACTCTTTGGCATTTTTTCGGTCTGCAATTTCCAACTGTAGGGTTTCAAAATGCTGTAATCAGCGTTGCCCGCACTTTGCTTCAATGCGTTGATGTAAGGAGCTGCGCTCGAATATTTATCGGTGTTGAAGATAACCAGATTTTTGCCAGTTTTTTTCAGCACATTGGCAAAGCTGGTATTGCCGGCACTTGTCAGTTCCAGTTTAGAGAAAGTCCGTTTGGACTTTTGCAGTTGCTTGCGCAGCGCATCGGCATTGACTTTGTCATCATCGGATGAGCTGACGCCCTGAATGTCGGCAAAAACAATATGTGCATATTTGTATTTGCCGTTAACCAATTCGGTGAGATATTTTATTTCGCTATCGATGCCCGGATTAAACTGGAACAGGTAGGGATTGCTATCAATGTCGGTCACTTTGGACGAAAATGGAATAAGCGTATTTATTTTGTTTTCTTTGGCAAAGTCCGTAACAAAGGACACCTGACTTGTGAAGGCCGGTCCGATAATCAGATCGACGGTTTTAAGCTCGGGGTTCGCCAGGATCTCATTTATTCTTTCGTCCGAAGCTTCGGTATCGAAGGTGTATATTTCAAATGAAATACCTCTTTGCTTAGCTTGCTGAATGGCTATGAGCGCTCCGCCATAAAAGTTTTGGAAACGTTCAAGCTTGGTATCGCGTTTAGACTCGTTGAGCATAAACGGCAACAGAAAAGCCAGGCGAATGGTTCTTTTTTCGGTGACTTTGGCCGTTGGCTGTTTGCTGCTAACCAATCGTGTATCGGGCACAAGTCGGGGAGTTGTAGTTGCTTTAGTGCTTTCGGTTTTTTTTGTTACAAGAGCCGGTATTTTAAGTTCACTGCCCACTTCTATTGTTTTTTCGGCACCCGGATTTAGTTTTACCACATCTTTTATTTCCACATTATAGCGTTTGCTTATCGAAAATAAAGTTTCATTTGGTTTTACAATGTGCGTGCGTAGTTGCGAAGCCGCAGGTTTTGCCTTTTCGGCTACAAGCGGTTTTGTTTCTTTGCTCACAGCAGCTTTGGTATCTTTGGCTACTACCTGAATAGTTTCTTTAGCAGCAGCCGGTTTGGTATCTTTTACGGCAACGGGAATTTTCAGAATAAGACCTTCTTTAAATCCGTTTTGAACAATGGGATTGTACTTTACAATATCTTCCTGACTGACATTATACAGACGGCTGATGGCAAAAAGAGTTTGTTTTTTTGCTACTTTGTGTTCAATAAATTTAGGAGTACTTTTTGTTTCGGCCTGAGCTTTCTTTTCGCTGCTATGATGAACCGGAATCAGAATTTCTTCACCGGCTTTCAACCCGTTTTTAATGTATGGATTGGCTTTGGCAATGTCGTCGGGAGCCAGATCGAACTTGCGACCAATGGCAAAGAGCCCTTCGCTCACCTGAACCTTATATATATAATATTCAATACCATTTACCTTTTTGGTGGGATATTTGGTATTTTGCCCAACCGAAGGAAGAGTAAAAAGTAGAAATCCTGCAAGGATGAGACTAACTAATTCTTTTTTCATTTGTCAACTGTTACTTATTTGATTTCTAGTTATGCCTGCAAAAGTACTAAAAATAAACTTTATCAACTAAAGCGGCGTAATAATTCAGCCTTTTTTTTGTTATTCATAAGAAAGAAGTACATTTGCATACGGTAATTTATTTAAGCAATTTTTATTCACTCATTCATGAAAAAAATCTTACTTCTAGTTTGTCTTTGCCTGACAACTATAGCTGTTTCTGCTTCTCCAGATATTAGTTGTTCTTCTGATGGAAAAAGATACACATTCACCGGTGTTGATTATGTATTTATGTTTAGCAGCATTACTCCCGCTACGACAACAATAACTTATAATGGACCCTATGCCGATATAAACAGTATTACATGGTCAAAGTTTACAAATGGTACTTCGACTACTTTTTCTACCGGGCAGAGTTCTATTTCCCCCGATGATGCTACAGGTTATACATTGACAGTTGATGGTGCCAAAGTTGCAGATATTTGGGTGATTGACTATAATAATTATAAACCGGTGCTGACAGGGATAACCCCTCAGGATAACGCAGATAAGTGTAGCAATGTAGATCTGAAAATTGATGCAACCATTCCTTCACTTACGTATCAAACACCGGGAGGTCTTACTAAAACAATACTCCGTAATTTTAATATAGAATACCATACACTCAGCTGGGGTGGAACTAAGTGGGTTGATTCTACTGTGACAGTAAAACCGACTTCGCCTATATCAATTCCTTATACGGTTAAAGCTCCATATCAAGCTACTACTTTTAAGCTTTCGGGCGATCAGTATGCTGATGCTTTGGGAATAACCATAACTCCTATTGAGAGCATAACATACACGCCTTTAGCTGTAATTTGCCATGAAACATCGATTGTTGTTACACGTAATGCAACCAACGAAGCTGAACGTCCAACATCTGCGAAACAGGTAACTGGATCTGCGCCGTTACCGATGACATTTTATAGTAACCCCAACGATCCGATTGTGACATTCTACAACTGGCAAATATTTAAAGATAAGTCAAAGACTTCGTTGATCAGTGGCAGAATAGAAAAAACGACTCCATATACTTTTGATGAAGCCGGCAGTTATGTTGTAAAAGTGACGGTGAGTAACGGTAGTACTTGTTCATATTCCGACTCTATTACGGTTACGGTTTCTACATCGAGTATAGAAGCTCCGAATGTATTTACTCCCAATGGTGATGGGCATAATGATGAATTCCGGGTGGCTTATAAGTCGATTATTCAGTTTGATGCCTGGGTGTATAATCGTTGGGGCCGACTGGTGTATAAGTGGAGTGATCCTATGAAAGGATGGGATGGAAACATTGGTGGCACAAAAGCAGCAGCAGGGGCTTATTTTTATGTCATTAAAGCCGTTGGGGCAGATGGTAAGAAGTACAAACTGAAAGGAGATATTAATCTGCTACGCTGATAACAAGGCAGAAGCAAAGAGGGCTGTCTCAAAAGTCTTTTTTAGAACGCAAATAACGCAAAATGCGCAAATTAACGCAATCTTATTAAATTGAAATTCAGTAAATAATATTCAACTTTACAAATCTTATTTGCGAAAATTTGTGTTGTTTGCGTTGTTTGCGTGCTTTTGATACAACTCCCTTTCTTTTTCTTATTTCTGAACCAGATACATGCTGCAAACACCAAAGGTAAACTTGTGGTATTTGTTGAGTGAGAATCCGTTGTCTGAAAGAATACGAATCAGGCGTTCGCCATTGGGGAAAGCGTGCATCGAAGCTTGCAGGTAATCGTAAGCTTTTTTGTCGCTCGACAAATATCGGGATGTCAGGCGCACAAACACTTTGGTGTAAAGCTGATATCCTTTGAATAATAAACCCTTTTGCGGTTCGTTCATTTCCAGAATAAGCAGATGCCCACCCGGACGAAGCACGCGGTGTATTTGTTGCAGACTGTCGTTCAGCTTTTCGAAGTTCCGGATGCCAAAAGCAATGGTGGCAGCATCAAAACTGGCATCGGCAAAAGTCATAGCCGACACATCCTGTACCTCTAGGTCTATTTTGTCACTCAGTTCGGCTTTATCCACTTTTACACGGCCCATTTCCAGCATTTGTTCCGATATATCCACGCCCGTAACATGGTGGGGTGCCAGGTATTCGCACGATTTGATGCACATATCGGCCGTTCCGGCTGCAATGTCGAGTATGTCTTTGGGATTGTATTGCTTGAGAGCCAACAGCGATTGTTTCCGCCAGATGCGCGCCAACCCCCAGGTCATAATATCATTGAATTTGTCGTACTTATCCGATATGGTATTAAACATACGGGCAAGTTGGGCGGTTTTTTCTTCCTCCTGGTTATACGGTTTTACTTTGGTAAAGTCAACCGGCTCCGAATTATGATTTTTGTCCATTATATTTGTTTGTTTTATTGCTGTTTTATTTGTAGAACTTTGGTAAAGAATCCCAAATCCCGGTAAATGATACGAAAGACTTTCGTTTTTTATCTCCTTTGTTTAACAATGGCTTCGCTGAAAATTTCACAGGCACCAAAAGTGTCCATTTGGTCTGTCTGAAAATTTCACAAACACCAAAAGTATCCATTTGGACTCGCTGAAAATTTCACAGGCACCAAAAGCTTCCATTTGGTCTGTCTGAAAATTTCACAGACACCAAAAGTATCCATTTGGTCTCGCTGAAAATTTCACAGACACCAAAAGCTTCCATTTGGTCTGTCTGAAAATTTCACAGGCACCAAAAGTTTCCATTTGGCCTCGCAGAAAATTTCATAGACATCAAAAGTATCCAATTGGTCTCGCTGAAAAATTTCAGAAAGTCCAAAAGCTTCCTTTTGGACTCGTTGTTGTTTTTTAGTTAGAATAATGCACGACAATGCATCCCGATGTGTTTTGTAAAACGGACAAAGGGGCATTGCCGCCCCTCTGTTTATTTAAGCTCAACCTTCGTTTTGCTACTTTGGACGATTAGCCAAATGCCCCAAATGATAAATGGTAGGCTGAGGATTTGTCCCATGTTCAGCGGAAAGTTCGATTCGAAGGCTTCCTGATTGTTTTTGATAAATTCCAACACAAAGCGCGACCCGAAGATGCCGATAAGAAAAACACCGAAGATTAATCCGTTCTTTTTATATGCTTCTTTTTTCCAATACAACCACCAGGTGATGGCAAAGGTAATCAGGCAATAAAGCATTTCGTAAATCTGAGTCGGGTGGTGAGGCAGTCCGTCGCCTTGCAGGTCGCGTATAAACACAAATCCCCAGGGCAAAGAAGTAACGCCTCCGTAGATCTCCGAGTTCATCAGATTTCCCATACGGATGGCTGCACCACAAATGGCTACGCCAATAACCAGCCGGTCGAAGATCCAGATATATCCTTTTTTCGAAACATTTTTATTGAAGAAATACATGGCAATCAGAATTCCGATAGCTCCACCATGACTAGCCAGCCCACCGTGCCAGATATACAATATTTCCCACGGATGCGACAGGTAATGGTTGCCATATTCGAATGTCATGCCCAGAAATGTTACCGGTTCGGGCATTAATTGCCACTCGTAAAACAGACAATGACCCAAGCGCGCACCGGCTATAGCTCCAATCACTGTGTACAGAAACAATTTGTCGAGCCACGCTTCGGGCAATTTTTCGTGTTTGTACAGTCGCTGCACAATGAGCAACGTAGCATAAATGCCAATGGCCCAAAGTAATCCGTACCAACGAACAGCCAAAGGTCCTAAATGAAATAATACCGGATCAACATTCCAGGTGATATAGTTTAGTAGCATAATAAGTAGTTTTTAAGCGGTAAGCGGTAAGCGGTAAGCGGTAAGCGCAATGTACTTACTTTCTTACTGCTTACCGCTTACTACTGAATTAGATGGCGCCGTGGCAGTTTTTGTATTTTTTACCGCTTCCGCAAGGACAAGGGTCGTTACGACCTACTTTTTTCTCTACACGAATTGGTTCCTGATGTACTTTTTCGCGGGTATCCTGTTTAGTCGGATCTTCGTCCCGGCTGTTTGCATCATCTTTTTGCGTTTTGTATTTGCTCAAATCCATGCGTTCGCTTGGTCGTGCTTCGCGCACTTGTTCCGGTTCGCGCATCGGGATCTGACCACGCAATAAGATGGCCAACACCTTACGGTTAATAGTATCAATCATTTCTTTAAACAATCCGAACGATTCGAGTTTGTAAATCAACAGCGGATCTTTTTGTTCGTAACTTGCATTCTGAACCGAATTACGCAATTCGTCCAACTGGCGAAGATGTTCTTTCCATTCGTCGTCAATCACATACAGCAAGGTTTGTTTTTCAAATGCTTTTACCACCTCGCGGGCTTCGGTTTTATAAGCAGTTTCCAAATGAGCAGTAATGTTCAACACGCGCTGTCCGTCGGAAACCGGAATCAGGATATTTTCATATTGCTGTCCTTTTTGCTCATATACTTCTTTGATAACCGGAAAAGCTATCGAAGCCAGTTTTTCCATTTTGCGTTTAAAAGTGCTCAAAGCAGCTTCGGCCACTTTTTCGCTTAATACAGCAACTCTGGCACTATTAAATTCCTCTTCGGTAAAAGGAGCATCCATGGCAAAAACTTTCAGCAAGTCTTCTTCCATTAGCTCGTAATCACCGCTGTTACGGGCATTTTCCACTATACCGTCGGCCGTATCGTAAATCATATTGGTAATATCAACGCCAATGCGTTCGCCCATCAATGCGTGGTGACGTTTTGAGTAAACTACCTCACGTTGCGAGTTCATTACATCATCGTATTCCAACAGATTCTTGCGTCGTCCGAAGTTATTTTCTTCCACTTTTTTCTGAGCGCGTTCAATAGATTTTGAAATCATTGAGTGTTCAATCATTTCGCCCTCTTCAAATCCGAGTTTATCCATAATGCCCGAAATACGTTCCGAACCAAATAAACGCATCAAATCATCTTCGAGTGAAACGTAGAAAATAGAGGAACCCGGATCACCCTGACGTCCGGCACGTCCGCGCAACTGGCGGTCGACGCGTCGACTTTCGTGGCGTTCGGTACCGATAATGGCCAAACCACCTGCATCTTTTACTTCCTGAGTCAGTTTAATATCCGTACCACGACCAGCCATATTGGTAGCAATGGTAACCGTTCCTGTGTGACCGGCTTCAGCTACAATTTCCGCTTCGCGTTGGTGCAGTTTTGCATTCAACACATTGTGTTTAATCTTACGGCCGTTGAGCATGCGGCTTAATAGTTCGGAAATTTCCACCGAGGTGGTTCCGACCAGTACCGGGCGACCGGCAGTTACCAGCTTATCTATTTCGTCAATAACCGCTGTATATTTTTCGCGCTTGGTTTTGTACACGCGGTCTTCCATATCAATACGGGCAATGGGGCGATTGGTTGGAATAACCACCACATCCAGTTTATAGA